>Ga0164242_10000863_pt1 | contig 36141 bp, 32 predicted proteins | sample OricomgcompostMG_FD_108783 | JGI IMG/M metagenome (GOLD analysis project Ga0164242, IMG submission 108783) | Miracle-Growth compost microbial communities from Emeryville, California, USA - Original compost - Miracle growth compost (MG) ... | reverse complement strand
TCACCCGGCGCGCCAGGATTCGCCACGAACTCGGCCGTGCGGAAGCCGGTCCGTCGCGTCCAGGCCAGCTCGTCCGCAACATACAGCTGCGCTGTGTACAGGGCAGCCTCGCCGTACCCCTGTGGCCACCACAGCGTCGGCGCGGTGACGGTCGCCTCGAGTTCCAACCGGCCGGACGCCCCGCTGTGCTCGGCGCGCGCGACCACGGCCCCGTCCGGGTCGAGGACGCGCAGCTCGCACGCGATCGGGTGCGCGGTGTCGACGATCGCTCGCAGCCGCACCGTTCCCCGTCCGTCCTCGGCCAGGTCGGCGCGAGCGGAGACGTGCGCGATGTGCGCCGGCGCGACGACCAGACGGACGCCGCGCCAGATCCCCTGGTTCGGCAGGCGCGGGCAGAAGTCCCAGCCGTAGTTCATGCGGGGCCGGTGCACGCGGACCAGGTCGGTGCGCCCGACTTGCGGCTGGGAGTCCGGCACCGGATCGATCACCACCGACAGGACGTGCTCGCCCGGGGTGGTGCAGTCGGCGGGCACCGGGAAGCGTGCCGGACGGAACGTCCCTTCGATCCGGCCGAGTTCCCGGCCGTCCCACAGCACGGAGGCGGACGGGTCGGCGCCGTCGAACTCGAGCACCACCCGGTCGTCCGGGGCGAGCGCATCCAGCCGGACCGCGCGGCGGTAGACCCAGTGCCGGGCGCCGGTCCACTCGGCCGAGCGGCTGTTGCGCCCGCGGTACGGGTCGGCCAGCTCCCCGCACCGGGTCAGGTCGGTGATGACCGATCCAGGCACGCGCGCAGGAAGCCAGCCGGGCTGTAGGCCTGCGGTCGCCGCCACCTCGGCGGCGTTGTTCCCCCAACCGGACACCGGTGCCGCCACGTACCAGCGCCAGGTCTCACCGAGCGCTTCGCGGACCGTCCACACGTCGCCGTCGAGCGACTGCACCGTGCGTGTCACAGCACCGTCTCGAGCGTGCTCACCGCAGCCGGCGTCGTCGCGGAGTGCGAGGTGCCGGTGCCATCCGTCAGCGACAGCTGCCACGTCGGACGCACGGCCGCACCGAAGTCGGCCCGCAGCTCGGCACGGTGAACCCCGTTCGTCCAGCTCAGCTGTATTCCGGACGCGCCGACCGCCTCGTACCCGAACGCGCCACCGAACGCCGGGTGCCCGGTCCGAATCGCCACGAGGGCGAGCTGGGCGCGGGCGACGTCGGTGGCCAGCGCGACGCTCACCTCGTCCGGCCCGTAGTGGTGCCGGTTCACGTCGCGTCCTTCGCCGGATGCCGCGAACAGCGCCATGTCGTTGCCGCCGCCGAGCAGGCCGACGTAGTAGAGCTGCGGCAGGCCGGGCAGGAACAGCTGCATCGCCCGGGCGAGGACCAGGTTCGCCGGGTCGCCGCCGAGCACGGCGAAGAACGTCGAGTTGATCTGGTGCGGCAGCCGGGTCCAGGCCGGGCGCCGAGAGGCGCGCGCGGACTCGCCGTTCGTCACCTCGGCGGCACGGTCGAAGATCGCCGCCATCTCGTCGGACGTGAGCAGTCCGGGTCGCGCGCCGGAGTCGCCGGCGTCGATGACCCCGATCCCGTCGTGGGTGTCCAGCACGGTGACCGCGTTCGCCGGCCGGATGTCGAGCCAGTGCAGCAGGCGGGCGACGTCGCCGGTGCCGAACGCGTGCAGCAGCAGTGGGGGGAACGCGAAGTCGTACACGTAGTCGACGAGCTCGGCGATCGCCTGCTGCTGGGTGTAGTGCGCGTGCACCTCGACCAGCACGGCGAGACCGAACTCGTGCGCCATCGCGGTGATCCGCTCGGTGAAGGCGAGTGTGTCCTCGGTCAGGAAGCTGTCCGTGCCGGCCGTCTTGACCGCGTAACCGATGGCGTCCAGGCGGACGATGCGCACGCCCGCGGCGGCGAAGGCGGCGAGCACGCGGCGCAGGTACGCCCACGCGGGCGCCGAGGACACGTCCAGGTCGATCTGGCCGGGCATGAACGTCGTCCAGACCAGGCGGCGGGTCCCGTCGGCGAACTGGTACGGCGTGAACGGCAGGCCTTCGCGCGGCCGGTAGATCGCGGTGATCGCCGCTTCGTCCGCGCCGTCGGGGAAGACCTTGTCGAACGTCAGGAACATGTCGGCGGACGGTGACGCGTCACCGTGGGCGAGCCAGTCGGCGAACTCGGCCGACTGCGCCGACACGTGGTTGACGATCAGGTCCGCGGTCAGGGCCAGGCCGTCACCGGCGAGCGCGCGGACGTCCGCCCACTCGCCCAGCCGCGGATCCACCCGCAGATGGTCGACCGGGTCGAACCCCGCGTCCGCCCCGTCGAACGGGACGAAGAACGGCAGCAGGTGCACACCCGCGAACCGGCGCAGCGGCCCGTCGATCAGTGCACGCAGTCCGGCGAGGTCGCCGGCCAGGCGGTCGACGTAGGTGAGCAGGTGCACGCCGTCGCCGGCGTGTCGGTCGGTCACAGCAGGTGCTCCGTCCCCAGGGCTGCGGCGAGGGCGCGGACGCCGCCCTCGGGTGAACTCAGTACCGGCGTGGTGATTGCGGCGCCGTGCGCTGCCGGTGCCATGGAGGCCTGCGCCAGGACGATCACGTCGGCGTCGTCGGCGGCCGCGCTCACCGCGGCCGCGACCAGGGCCTCGACGCGAACGCGATCACCCGCGTCGGCGGCCTCGGCCGCACCCGCGACGACGCGGCTGGACAGTTCGACGGTGCAGCCGGCGCTGGCAGCGGCGCGCTCGACGAGCCGGGTGGTCGGGCCGAGCGTCGAGGTGAGCGTGGCCAGCACCGCGATGCGCCCGCGCCCGGCGGCGGCGATGCGCACCGCGTCGGCGGCCATCGGTGCGTCGACCCGCAGCACCGGGATGCCCACCGTGGCACCGGCCGCGTCGGCGGCCTCGCCGATCGACGAGCACGTCACCAGCACCGCGTCGGCGCCGCTGCGCTCGAGATGGGCCACGTGTGCCTCGACCGCGGTGTGGACGCCCCGGGTCACGCCGTCACGCCGCGCTGTCGCGAGCAGCCAGGGGTCCACCACGTGGACGCGCCGGACCGAACGCGGCACGAGAGGGTCGAGCATGCCGTCGAACACGGTCGCGAGAGATGCCACGGTGTGCAGCAGTCCTGCCGTGGTCGGTGTGGTCGTCATGCGTGCGTCCACGGCCGCGCCTCGGCGTCGACGAGTTCGACCAGTCGTTGCAGGCGCGGCACCGCCACTTCGGAGAGCGCGCGGGACACAGCGCCGGCGCCGACGACGTCGCTCCACAAGGCTCGTCCGGCCAGGAAGCCGCTCGCGCCGGCCCGGCACGCCGCGCTCACCGCTCGGGGGAAGTCGTCGCGCTCGACGCCCTGCGACAGCACCACCCACGGCCCGGTGATCGCGGCGCCGAGGCGGGCGCACGCGTCGGCCAGCTCGGCAGCGTCACCTCGCCCGGCGCGCGGCACCTGCGCCTTGTACAGGCTCGGCCGCAGGGGCGAGAGCTCCGTCGCCGCTTCGATGATCGCCGCGTCGGCGTCCCAGCTGCCGCCTGCCGACTCGGACGCCTCGGACGCGCTCGGCCGCGCGACGGGCTCGAGCACCGAGAGCACGCCGCGTTCGGCGGCGAGCTCGATGAATCGGCGGGCGAGCTCGATCCGCGCCGCGCGGCGCTCGTCCCGCCGCCAGATCACCAGCAGCTTGAGCGCGCGCACCCCGGTCAGGTCGAATCCGGCGTCTGCAACCGCCGCGTCCAACGAGGTGTCCTCGACGGGCCCGCCCGGTTCCTGGACCAGATCGTCCGCGGCAAGGATCAGCCCGCACCGGTCGGCAGGCAGCGCGGCACGCACCCGGTCGAACCCGAAGTGCCGGTCGATGAGGAAGCCGGACGCGAACGGCCCGAGCGCGTCGGCCACGGCCACCTTGAAGTCGCTCATACCGGCGTCGTCGGGACGTCCGGCACCGGCGTCGGCGAACATGGTGCGCAGGCTTTCGCGCTGGTCCATCGCGACCATCGCGAACGTCCCGGACGGACGCGCGATCGCCGCCAGCGAGGGCACGCTCGTCATCGCGGCACTCCCGATCGCGTGGCAGCGTCGACGAAGCGCTCGAACGCCCGCTCGTACTCGGCCGTGGCGCCCTCGGGTGCCGGCTCGTCCCGCGCCGGCAGGCATGGGGCGGGATCGACCAGCCCGGTGCGGACCGCCGCCAACAGCGCCGCCGACGCCGCGACCGGTTCCGAAGTCGTCACCACCCGGACGGGCCCGGGCAGCACGCTCGCCTTCAACCGCGGCCACACCGGCACGCCCACCGCCGAGGCGCCGAACACCGTGACCGCCGATCGCGACGGGTCGAGTCCCGCGAGCCGGGCCTGCTCGGCCTGCATCCAGCGCGCGTGCAGGCTCAGGCCCTCGAGCAGCGCGTACGCCATCTCCAGCGGCCCGTCCTCGTCGCGGCGGCCGAGCACGCGCAGCCGAGCGCCCGGGTCGGGCCGCGGCGTCTGACGTCCACTGAGGTACGGCAGGACGAGCATGGCGCTCGGCCGTCCGGCCGACTGCTCGTAGCGGGCTGCCAACGCGGGGAAGAGCTCCTCGGTGCGGACGCCGGCGCCTTCGTGTGCGAGCCACCACTTCACGGCGGCGCCGGACGAGGCGCAACCGGCAAGCAGCGCGCGACGGTCACCCGCCGCGGTCAGCACCGAACTCATCCCGGCATCGGCGACCGCGACCGGGTCCGGCGGTGCCGCGACGACGGAGATGATCGCCTCGGCGGTGCCGATCGAGTCCGCGACCTGCCCAGGTGCGCGCACCCCTGCGCCGTACGCGCCGACGGCGTGGTCGTGACCGGCGATGACGACCGGTGTCCCGGGCGCGAGGCCGCAGTCGGCGAACCCGTCGCGGACCCGACCGGCGACCGTGCCGGGCACGGCGACGCGCGGCAGCTGCTCCGGACGCAGGCCGGCTTCCGCGAGCAGATCGGCGTCGAAGTTCTCCGGCGGCGGGTCGGCGGCGCTCGGCAACCGGTAGGCCATCGTGCGGCCGGCGAGGGTGTGGTCGGTGACGAGTTCGCCGCTCAGCAGCCGGCAGGCGAGATCCGCGACGCCCGCCCAGTGCGCCATGCGGGCCCACTCGTCGGCACGGTTCTCACGCAACCACATCCAGGTGGCCAGCGGCGCCTTCGCGCTCGGCCGTACGCCGGTCGCGGTCACCAGCTGCGCGCGGCCCAGCCGGGTGGCGAGCCGGTCGGCCTGCGCCGCCGCCGAGGCACGGTCCCACCGGACCCAACCGCTGAGGGGACGAGCGCCGGTGTCGAGCGGGACCCCGGTCTCGGCCATCGATGCGATCCCGACGACCGCAGGCGCCGGGCCGCCACAGATCGTCCGGCGCAGCAGCACGCGCAGGGTATGGGCGAGCGCGTCGGGTTGCGGCGTCGGCGACGACGACACCGCGCGGACGTCCGCCCCGCCACGTCCCACGTCGACGAGCGCGACCTTCGTGTTCGTCGTGCCGATGTCGATGCCGACCACCGGCACGGCCTGCCGAGCGTTCAGCCCTTCCGTCCCTGCGTGGCCACGCCCTCGACGAAGTACCGCTGACCGAAGGCGAAGATCAGCAGCAGCGGGATCGTCACGAGCAGTGCGGCGACCATGACGAACTGGTAGTCGCCCTGACCGCCGTTGGTCGGGCTGTACTTCGTCATGGCGTACGAGATACCCATCGGGATCGTGTATCCGTTGATGCCGCCGGCGTTGAGGTAGATCAGCGCGCCCTGCAGGTTGTTCCAGCTCGCCTGGAACTCGAACAGGAACACGATGATGAACGAGGGTTTGGCGAGCGGCATCGCGATGCGCCAGAACATGCCCCAGTAGCTGGCGCCGTCGATGCGGGCCGCCTCGAACAGCTCGCGGGGCAGGCCGAGGAAGAACTGCCGCTGCAAGAAGATGTAGAACGCCGACCCGAACAGGTTGCTGCCGAACAGCGGCACCCAGGTGCCGAGCAGCCCGGAGTCCTTCCAGATCAGGTACGTCGGGATCATCGTCACCGACGTCGGCAGCATCATCGTGCCGAGCACGAGCCCGAACAGCGGTCCCCGCAACGGGAAGCGGAAGTAGGCGAACCCGAACGCGACCACCGAGCTCGACACCGCAACGATCCCCGCGGCCAGCACGGCGATGGCGACGCTGTTGAAGATCCAGTGCAGCAGCGGCAGCTGGCTCCAGACGTCGGTGTAGTTCGACCACGAGAACGTGTGCGGGATCAGGGAGTTGTCGAAGACCTCGGACTTCGGCTTCAGGCTCGCCGCGAGCAACCACACGAACGGGTAGAGGAACAGCAGCGCGAACCCGATGAGCAGCAGCACAACTACGACGCGCCCGAAGATCCCGAGCGCGCTGAACGCGCCGCGGGGCGAGCGGCGGGCGCGGTGCTGGATGCCCTCGGCCTGGTCCGGCAACCCCGCTCCGACGTTGCGGAGGTCGATGTTGGCCGTCATGACCGGTCTCCCTCGTAGTACACGAATCGGTTGCCGACCTTCACCTGGATCAGGGTGAGCACGAGCAGCATCAGGAACAGGATCCAGGCCATCGCGGCGGCGAAGCCGAAGTTGAACTCGCGGAACGCCTGCTCGAACAGGTAGACCGCGTAGAACAGCGCCGAGTCGGGCGAGGCGTTGGAGTTGTCGCGCCAGAACAGCAGGTAGACCTGGTCGAACACCTGGAACGCCGCGATCGTCAGGACGATCACGTTGAAGAAGATCGCACCAGAGATCATCGGCACGGTGATCGAGAAGAACTGCCGTACCGGGCCGGCGCCGTCGATCGACGCGACCTCGTAGAGGTCCCGGGGCACGTTCTTGAGCGCGGCCAGGAAGATCACCATCGTGCCGCTGACGCCCCACAGCGTCATCAACACGATCGACGGCTTGACCCAGTTCGGGTCGATGAGCCACTGCGGGCCGCTGATGCCGATCGCGCGCAGCGCGCGGTTGATCGCGCCGGTGTTGCCGTTCAGCAGCAGTAGGAAGATCGACGCCGTCGCCACCGTGGGGGTCATCTTCGGCAGGTAGTACAGCGTGCGGAACACGCCCGAGCCGCGGCGCACGCGCGCGAGCAGCATCGCGAGGAACAGCGCGAAGATGATCTCGAGCGGGACCGCGAGCACCGCGTAGAACAGCGTGTTCTCGAGCGACTGCCGCACGAGCGGGTCCTGTGCCAGCCCACGGTAGTTTGCGAATCCGACCGGCGCGGCGGTGTTCGTCGCGAGGTTGTAGTTCGTGAACGAGATGACCAGGCTGTAGATCATCGTGCCGAGCGAGAAGATCAGGAAGCCGATGGCCCACGGCGCGATGAACGCGTAGCCGGCGAGCGCCTCTCGGCGGTTGTACTTGCGACGCTTCACCGCCCGGGCGAGGTCGCGCTGCCTGTCCTCGGGCTCGGCGGACGCGGTCAGCTGTTGGGTCATCGGACGCCTCCTCGGTACCGACAGAAACCGAGGCGGGCGACGGTCGTCAACCGGCCGTCGCCCGCCTCGTCGAACTACTGTCCCGTCACTTGGTGACGTTCTGGTATGCCCGCATCGCGTCCGACTGTGCCTTGGCCAGCGCGTCCTTCGGGCTGGACTGTCCGGTCAGCACCGAGGTGAAGGCGTTCTGCAGATCCGTCTGGATCTCCTGGCCCGCCGGGGACGCCGGCAGCGCGATGCCGTCGCCGACGATGTCGTAGAACCCCTGCACCGCCTGGTCGAAGTCGGCGTTGCCGCTCGGCTTGGAGTCCGCGCGCAGGATCTTGTCGACGGCCGGCTCACCGGTGAACAGTCCGGTGTTCGGGCTGCCGGTCTTCGCCAGCGTCGCGTTGCGTGCGGCCTCGGCGGCCTTCCACGAGCCCATCGAGTCGACCGCCAGCGCCCACTGGCACGCCGCGACCGGGTTCTTCGACTTCGTCGGGATGACGAACGCGGTGTCGTCGGAGACCGTGACCGGCTGACCGCTCTTGTTCTTGAACGGCACGGTCTGGATCTTGATCTGCTTGGTGTACGGCGAGAGGACGTTCGGGTACCACTGCGCGTCGACTTCGGCGCCGACCTGGTTCTTGACGAACTGGTTCTTCGCGCCGAAGAAGTCGAACGTGTCGGTGAAGCTCTTCAGCTTCGCGTAGCCGCCCTGCGCGTCGGTGATCTGCTTCAGCGCGCTGAGCGCCGCCTCGTTCGCCGCGCTGTCGAGAGCGGGGGCACCGTTCTTGTCGGTGACCTGACCGCCGAGCCCGAGCAGCCACAGGTACACGTTGCCCGTCGCCTGCGGGTCGAAGCCGAGCGTCGACGGGTTGCCGCCGCTGGACTTGTACATCTTCTTGATCGCCGCCAGCAGCCGCGGCATGTTCGACGTGTCGATGTCGGCGTTGGTGAGGCCGGCCGCCTGCAGGACGTTCTCGTCCACCAGGATCGCCGACGGCTGGTAGAACTGCGGCACCGCCCAGATCTGGTTCTTCCAGGTCACGTCACCGGTGACCGCGGGATAGAAGAGCGTGGACGGGTCGACGTTGTTCTGCGAGTAGCACTTGTTCAGCGGCATGATCAGGCCCTGTGCCGCGTACGTGATCACGTCCTGCGCGTCCATCTGCACGACGTCCGGGACGTCCCCGCTCGCCAGGCGCGTGGTGAACTTCTGGGCGTCGAACGAGGTCTGGTCGTACTTGACCGTGACGCCCGACTTCTTGAGCTGCGCGTCGGCGTAGCCCATGCGTGCCTTGCCGACGTCGTCGGCGTTGTCGAACGACCACGAGTTCAGCGTGCCCGAAGGCTTGGCGCTGAAGTTCGTGTTCTTCGCGGCGGAGGACGAGTTGCCCGAGCCCGATCCGCTACTGCTGCACGCCGCGGTGGCGGCGAGTAGCGCCCCGACCGACGTCGCGACGACCACCGCATGCCATCTGTTCATTCAGCTGCCCTTTCGAGAGTGCCGGACCTGCGTCGTCGCGGTCCGTGGCAAGCACGGGACAAAGCCTGGAATCATTACCACACGGAAGGTAACTGAGTAGGGTGAGTCACACAAGACACGTGTTCGTAACCATCTCGAAGGTCCCTGATTTCCGGGGGTATATGGCACGCGGTCGGCGAGCCAGGGTGTGACATCGTTGCCACATCTGTCGGAAAGTCACTACCGAAGGGGACGTTGCGTGGGGAACTCCGTGGACGCGCAGGACCGCACGCTGCGCCCGGTGACCGCAGGCGACCGCGAGCAGCTGGCCGACCTTGCGCTCGGCGCCCTGCGGCTGGACCCCGGGGAGGGCGGATCGCTCGTCGAGCTGTTCCTCGAGCCGGCGATGGCGGCGGGTACGGGCCTGGTCGCCGTCTCGGGCGCTGCGATCATCGGCGTCGCGCTCGGGTCGGTGCACGGCGAGCGCGGCTACGTCGATCTGTTCGCGGTCGCCGAGGACGCCCGTCGGCGGGGCGTCGGGACCGCACTGCTGCACGGACTCGAGACGCGGCTGCGCGAGCTCGGGGCGTCCACGCTCATGATCGGCGGCAACGGCAACCGGTACGCGTGGCCCGGCATCGACCTCGGCTACACCGCGGCGCTGCGCCTGGCCGCGTCGCTCGGGTACGCGCCGCGTGGCGACGCGCTGAACATGGATGTCGACCTGCACGCGTGGCGGCCCGGGTCTGCTCCCGGCGCGCTGCGGCGGGGCGGCGCCGGACTCACGCTGCGCCGTGCCCAGCCCGCCGACTGGAACGAGCTGGGCGCGTTCGTCGCCCGCGAGTTCACCGACGGATGGCGCGACGAGGTCGCGATCGGCGTCTCTCGCGAGCGCCCGACCGTCTTCGTCGCGCTGCGGGAGGACCGGTTCGTCGGCTTCGGCTGCCACGGCCTGTACCGGCGTGGCTGGTTCGGCCCGGTCGGCACCGCCGACGCCGAGCGCGGGAACGGGATCGGCGAGGCATTGCTGCGGCTGTGCCTGGACGACATCGCGGCGGACGGGCTGACCCGCGCGCAGATCTCCTGGGTCGGGCCGACCGCGTTCTACGAGCGCACCGTCGGTGCGGTCGCGGGGCGGCGCTTCGCGATCGTCGGCAAGGACGTCCTGCCCGCTTGATCGACAGCCCGATCCTGTCCGGATCCGACCGAATCCGGCTCTTGATCACCCCCGGCTGCGAGGATGGGGGCGGCCGATCGTGCGGCGTCGCTTCACCTCGGCGCGGACCTGTAGATCGGTGCCCCCGGCAGGATTCGAACCTGCGCTCCCGCCTCCGGAGGGCGGTGCTCTATCCCCTGAGCTACGGGGGCGGCAAACTCGACGAGCCTACCAGCGCGCCGAGGTCGTCCTGACCGGGACGACCGCCGCGGCGATCAGTCCTGCGGCGGCGGCAGCGGCGAGGCGCCCAGGCCGCGCAGCATCTGCTCCATCTGGATGATCTGCGGCTGCTGGTCGTTCAGCATCGACTGCGCGATGTCGCGCACGTACGGCTCGCGTGCGTGCTGCACCGCCCACTGCTCCATCGGCAGGCCGCCCTGGTGGTGCCGGATCATCAGCTGCAGGAACAGGACGTCCAGCGCCTTGCCGTGTGACGACAGCAGCCGGTTCATCTGCGCCGGCGTGGCCATGCCGGGCATCAGCCCGCCCGGGCCGAGGTGCCGGTGCTCGGCCGGCATCCAGTTCATCGGGGTGCCGGACGTCCGCGAGATGTTCCAGTTGAGCAGCCACCCCTCCATCTCGCCCATCTCGATCGTCTGCGAGCTCTCGATGTCGTAGGCGAGGTTGCGGACGTCCGGGTCGGTGGAGTTGTCGAACGCGTACGTCGCCATCGTGATCGCCTGCTGGTGGTGCGTCGCCATGTCGCGGGCGAACCCACCGTCGACCGAGGCCGGTCCCGGGACGTACGGCGCCGCCGGGGACGTCCGGGACGAGTGCCCCCACGCGAAGCCGCCGGCCACCGCGATCGCGACCACCGCGACCGCGATGACCGCCATCAGCACCCGGGTCAGCGACGACGGCGCCGGCTCGGGGGAGTCCGCGAGCTCGACGTCCTCGTCGCTGTCGACAGTCATGCGTCCGGTCCTAGGCGTTGAGCTGCGGATGCCCCGGCGTGCTCTTGCTCGGGTCGAAGTACGGGTCGCTGCAGCTGGCGTTCTCGGGCGTCGTCTTCGGGTTGTACTTCAGCGCGTTGATGAACTGCGCGATGCGCGGGTCGGACGCGCTGTGCACGAACAGCTGGTACCCCCACGCCTGCAGCGAGATCGGCGTCTTCAGCCCGGCGTACGGCGACAGCGCCGTGCGGTCGACGCCCTGCACGTAGGTCTTCAGCTTCGCCAGCTGACCGCTCGGCAGGGTCTTCGGGTTGTAGGTGATCCACACCGCGCCGTGCTCGAGCATGTGCACGGCGTTCTCGTTGGCGATCTGCGAGCTGTAGACGGTGCCCGTGCAGTTCGCCCAGATCTGGCTGTGGTCGCCGCCGATCGGCGGCTCACCTGCCGGCCGGTGGTAGTTGACCAGGCCGTTGACGTGGTCGTGGTCGCCTTCGACGGTGTAGGTCACGCCCTTGATCGCCTTGGCCGCCGGCAGCTCCGGTTGGCGGTACGGGTCGGCCGCGCTGACGCTCTGGCCCTCGGCGTTGGTCGCGGCGAAGTTGCCACTGCTCTTCTTGCCACCGCTGGACGCCACGACGACACCGATGATCGCGCCGGCGAAGGCCACGATCACGATCGTCGTGATGATCAGGCCCCACGGCGTCGTCTTCTGGTTGACGATCGACTTGCCCGGCTTCTTCTTGTTACCGGGCCGCTGGTTGGAGCTGGTGGTGCGGCGGGCCGGCGTCGACGGCTTGCCCAGATCGGCCTTGCGAATGGTGCCGGGAGAGTTGTTCCCGGTGCGGCCGGTGCTGCGTTCCTGCGCCATGACCTTGTTTTCTCCCGGACGCACGGGTTCGCCCGAGGGTGGAGAGGGAAGTGGACGGGGACGGTTGAGCTCGCGACGAGTGTAGGCGGAGAACCTGTGGGGCAGATATTGCGCGACCTCGGCCCCACTACGATCGACGGGTGACTCCCGCCGACCTCTCTGCCGCCGTCCTGGCCGCGGTGGCTGCCTGCATCGACGCGGGGGAGTTCCCCGGCACCGTTCCGGCCGAGGTGGTCATCGAGCGTCCGAAGAACCCCGAGCACGGCGACTACGCGACCAACGTCGCGATGCGGCTGGCCAAACCGGCCGGCAAGCCGCCCCGCGAGGTGGCCGAGCTGATCGCGGCCCGGTTGGCTCAGGTCGACGGGGTCGCCAAGGTCGACGTCGCCGGCCCCGGCTTCCTCAACATCACCCTCGCCGCCGACTCCCTCGGCCTGGTCGCCAAGCAGGTCGTGGACGCCGGCGAGGCGTACGGACGTACCGACGCCCTGGCCGGCCGCACGATCAACCTCGAGTTCGTCTCGGCCAACCCGACCGGGCCCGTCCACCTCGGGCACACCCGCTGGGCCGCGCTCGGCGACAGCCTGCACCGGCTGCTCGAGGCGGCCGGCGCGGACGTGTCCGCCGAGCACTACATCAACGACTTCGGCTCGCAGATGGGCCGCTTCGGCGCGTCCCTGTACGCCGCCGCCCAGGGCCGGGACGTCCCCGACGACGGCTACCACGGCGACTACATCCCCGAGGTCGCGCGGCGTGTGGTCGCGAGCAACCCGGACGTTCTGGCGCTTCCCGAGGCCGACGCGCTCGCGGTCTTCACCCGCGTCGGCGAGCAGCTGATGATCCAGGGCCTGAAGGACTCGCTGGCCCGGTTCCGCGTCGACTTCGACGTGTGGTTCTCCGAGCGGTCGATGCACGTCAACGGCGAGGTGGACGCCGCGATCGACCGGCTGCGCGAGCAGGGCCACGTCTACGACGCCGACGGCGCGGTGTGGCTGCGCACCACCGACTTCGGCGACGACAAGGACCGCGTCATCGTCCGCAGCAACGGCGAGAAGACCTACTTCGCCGCCGACGCCGCCTACTACCTCGACAAGCGCGGGCGCGGCTTCGACAAGTGCGTCTACATGCTCGGTGCCGACCACCACGGCTACGTCAACCGCCTCAAGGCGATCGTGGCCTGCGCCGGCGACGACCCGAACGAGACGATCGAGGTGATGATCGGCCAGCTGGTCAAGCTGGTGCGCGACGGCGAGGAGGTGCGGCTGTCGAAGCGGGCGGGCACGATCGTCACGCTCGACGACTTCGTCGACCTCGTCGGTGTCGACGCCGGCCGGTACTCCCTCGCGCGCTGGTCGGCGGACACCCCGCTGACCCTCGACATCGGCGAGATCACCAAGAAGTCCAACGACAACCCCGTCTACTACGTGCAGTACGCCCACGCCCGCACCTGCAACGTGAAGCGCAACGCCGGCGAGTTCGGCATCGGCCTCGACGTGTTCGCGCCCGAGCTGCTCACCAGCCCGTTCGAGGCGTCGCTGCTGACGGCGCTCGGCGACTTCCCGCGCGTCGTCGCGCAGGCCGCCGACCTGCGCGCGCCGCACCGCGTCGCGCGCTACCTCGAGGATCTCGCCGGCGACTACCACCGCTGGTACGACAACTGCCGGATCATCCCGCAGGGCGACGAGCCGATCACCGACACCAACCGCAGCCGGGCGTGGGTCAACGAGGCCACCCGCATCGTGCTCGCGAACGGCCTCGCGCTGCTCGGTGTCTCGGCGCCGGAGCGGATGTAGGACGCCCGCATGTCCCGCACCGCTCACCCGTCCGGGCCGCGGCACGCCGACGTGCTGCCCGAGTCCCGCCCGTCCGGCGCGCCCGCGGACGTCAACGCGCTCGACGCCGCGATCTGGCCGGCGTCGGCCGAGCGCTCCGGCGGCGTGCTGCGCCTCGGCGGCGTCGCCGTCACCGACCTGGTCGCCCAGCACGGCTCGCCCGCGCTGTTCATGGACGAGGACGACCTGCGCGCCCGCGCCCGTGCGTACAGATCCGCGTTCGACGGGGTGGACGTCTTCTACGCCGGCAAGGCGTTCCTCTGCACCACGCTTGCGCGCTGGATCGCCGACGAGGGCCTCGGCCTCGATGTCTGTACCGGTGGCGAACTCGCCGTCGCGCTCAAAGCGGACTTCCCGAGCGAGCGCATCGCCGTGCACGGCAACAACAAGTCCGTGGCCGAGCTGCAGCGCGCGGTCGACGCCCGCGTCGGCCACGTCATCGTCGACTCCTTCGACGAGATAGCCAGGCTGGCTGAGATCGCGTCGAGCGCGGGCATCCGCCAGCGCGTGCTGGTGCGGGTCACGGTGGGCGTCGAGGCGCACACGCACGAGTTCATCGCCACCGCGCACGAGGACCAGAAGTTCGGGTTCTCGCTGCGCGACGGTTCCGCCGCCCGCGCGGTGGCGGCCGTGCTGGCCGCGGACTCCCTCGAGCTCGCCGGGCTGCACTCGCACATCGGCTCGCAGATCTTCGAGACGTCCGGCTTCGAGGTCGCGGCACACCGCGTCGTCGAGTTGGCCGCGGCGATTCGCGACACCCACGGCATCGAGATCGACGAGATCAACCTCGGCGGTGGCCTCGGCATCGCGTACGTAAGCGGCGACGACCCCGAGTCGCCGAAGCAGACCGTCGAGCGGCTCGTCGCGATCGTCGAGCGCGAATGTTCCGCAGCCGGGCTGCGGGTTCCGCGCCTGTCGCTCGAGCCGGGTCGCGCCATCGTCGGGCCGAGCGCGATCACGGTCTACGAGGTCGGCACGGTCAAGCAGGTCGTCCTCGACGGCGGTGCCACCCGCACCTACGTGTCGGTCGACGGCGGCATGAGCGACAACATCCGTACCGCGCTCTACGACGCCGCGTACACGTGCACGATCGCCAATCGCGAGTCGTCCGCCGAACCCGTCCTCGCGCGCGTCGTCGGCAAGCACTGCGAGAGCGGCGACATACTCGTGCGCGACACCTGGCTGCCGGGTGACGTCGCGCCCGGCGACCTGATCGCCGTCGCCGCCACGGGCGCCTACTGCCGCAGCATGGCCAGCAACTACAACCACGTGCCGCGGCCGCCGGTCGTGGCGGTCCGGGAGGGAGCGTCCACCGTGCTCGTGCGTCGCGAGACCGAGGACGACCTGCTGCGCCTGGACGCGGGGGTGAACCCATGAGCGACGCGCTGCGGGTCGCGCTGTTGGGGTGCGGCGTCGTCGGTACGCAGGTGGTGCGGCTGCTCGACGAGCAGGCCGACGACCTCGCCGCGCGCGTGGGCGCTCCGCTCGAGCTCGCCGGCATCGCCGTCCGCCGCCCCGGCAAGCACCCGGACGTCCCGGCCGAACTCGTCACCGACGACGCGGCCGCACTCGTCGCCCGCGACGACATCGACCTCGTCGTCGAGGTCATCGGCGGCATCGAGCCGGTCCGCACGCTGCTGCTGACCGCGCTGAGCAGCGGCAAGAGCGTCGTGTCGGCGAACAAGGCACTGCTCGCCGAGGACGGCGCCACCCTGCACGACGCGGCGTCCAAGGCCGGCGTCGACCTCTACTACGAAGCCGCCGTGGCCGGCGCGATCCCGCTGCTGCGCCCACTGCGCGAGTCACTCGCCGGTGACCGCATCACGCGGGTGATCGGCATCGTCAACGGCACGACGAACTTCATCCTCTCGCGCATGGACGCCACGGGCGCCGGCTTCGACGAGGCGCTCGCCGAGGCCACTGCGCTCGGCTACGCAGAGGCCGACCCGACCGCCGACGTCGACGCGTTCGACGCGGCCGCCAAGGCGGCGATCCTCGCCGGCCTCGCGTTCCACACCCGGGTCACGCTCGGCGACGTGTACCGCGAGGGCATCGGCGAGGTCACCGCCGCCGACATGGCGAGCGCCCGCGCGATGAACTGCACGATCAAGCTGCTCGCCATCGCCGAGCGTGTCGTCGCGAGCGACGGCACCGAGTCGGTCGCCGTGCGCGTGCACCCGGCGATGATCCCGCGTACGCATCCGCTCGCCAGCGTCGGCGACGCGTTCAACGCGGTGTTCGTCGAGGCCGAGGCGGCCGGCTCGCTGATGTTCTACGGTCGCGGCGCCGGCGGCGCACCTACAGCCAGTGCTGTACTCGGTGATCTCGTCGCGGTCGCGCGCAACCGGGTCAACGGCTCGCGAGGGGCGGGCGAGAGCGCGTACGCCGAGCTGCCGGTGCAGCAGATCGGTGAGGTGTCGACGCGGTATCACCTCGCGCTCGACGTCGCCGACCAGCCTGGCGTGCTCGCCGCGGTGGCAGGCATCTTCGCCGAGCACGGCGTCAGCATCCAGACCGTCCGCCAGGAGGGTCGCGGCGACGCCGCCACGCTCGTCCTCGTCACGCACAGCGCCCCCGACGCCGCGCTCGCGGCGACCGTCCAGGAGCTGTCCGACAGTTCGTTCCTCCGCCGCGCGGCCAGCGTTATGCGCGTCGAGGGCATGTCCGCCGACTGAGCACCGAGCAGGAGAACTCTGAGATGCCGCAGCTGCCCTGGCCCGGGCTGATCAACGTCTACCGCGACCGGCTACCGGTCACCGACGCGACGCCGGTCGTCACGCTCTGCGAGGGCGGCACGCCGCTGGTGCCCGCGCGGGAGCTGTCGGCGCGCACCGGCTGCGAGGTGTACCTGAAGGTCGAGGGCGCGAACCCCACCGGGTCGTTCAAGGACCGCGGCATGACGATGGCGATCTCGAAGGCCGCCGAGGACGGCGCGCAGGCGGTCATCTGTGCCTCCACCGGCAACACGTCGGCCAGCGCCGCCGCCTACGCGGTGCGCGGCGGAATGACCTGCGCGGTGCTCGTGCCCCAGGGCAAGATCGCGCTCGGCAAGATGGCCCAGGCGCTTGTGCACGGCGCCAAGCTGCTGCAGGTCGACGGCAACTTCGACGACTGCCTCGAACTGGCCCGCAAGCTCGCCGTCGACTACCCGGTCGCGCTGGTGAACTCGGTCAACCCGTTCCGCATCGAGGGACAGAAGACCGCGGCGTTCGAGATCTGCGACGTGCTCGGCCGCGCGCCCGACATCCACTGCATCCCGGTCGGCAACGCCGGCAACATCACCGCGTACTGGAAGGGCTACCGCGAGTACGCCGCCGACGGCGTCGTGTCGTCCACGCCGCGGATGTTCGGCTTCCAGGCCGCGGGGGCCGCCCCGATCGTCAACGGAGCGCCGGTGCTCGCGCCCACGACGATCGCCACCGCGATCCGCATCGGCAATCCCGCGTCGTGGCAGTTCGCCGAGCAGGCGCGCGACGAGTCCGGCGGCCTGATCGACGCCGTCACCGACAAGCAGATCCTCGAGGCCTACCGGCTGGTCGCCCGCAGCGAGGCCGTGTTCGTCGAGCCGGCGTCGGCCGCCTCGGTCGCCGGCCTGCTCGCCACCGCTGCCGACGGACGCCTGCCCAAGGGCTCGACCGTGGTCTGCACGGTCACCGGCAACGGCCTGAAGGACCCGGAGTGGGCGATCGCCGGCGCGCCGAAGCCGATCACCGTCCCGGTCGACGGGCACGCCGCGGCGATGAGCCTCGGCCTGGCATGACCGTCGCCTTCGCCGAGCGCGCCGTGCGCGTGCGCACTCCCGCGACCAGCGCGAACCTCGGCCCGGGTTTCGACGCGCTCGGCCTCGCGGTCGGGCTGTACGACGAGGTCACCGCGCGGGTCGCGGACGGCGTGAGCATCGCGGTCGACGGCGAGGGGCAGGACGTCCCGCGCGACGAGTCGCACCTGGTCGTGCGCGCGATGCGCACGACGTTCGACCGCCTGGGCGGGCAGCCGCGCGGGCTGGCGCTCGAATGCACCAACCGGATCCCGCACGGGCGTGGCCTCGGTTCGTCCGCCTCGGCCATCGTCGCCGGCGTCCTGCTCGCGCGCGGTCTCGTCGAGGGTGGCGCCGACCTGCTGCCGACCGCGGACGTCCTGCGGCTGGCCGCCGAGATCGAGGGGCATCCCGACAACGTCGCCGCCTGCGTGCTCGGCGGGCTGACCGTCGCCTGGACGGACGGATCCGGTTCGCACGCGGTCCGGGTGCCGATCACCGGCGTCGATCCCGTCCTACTCGTGCCGCCGTTCGAGTCGTCCACCAAGGCCGCCCGCGGCCTGCTGCCGGCCGCCGTCAGCCACGCCGACGCGTCCTTCGCCGCCGGCCGCGCGGCACTGCTCGTGGCGTGTCTGGCCGGGGGAGCGGACGCCCTGCTGCCGGCCACCGAGGACCGCCTGCACCAGGACTACCGCGAGCCGGTGATGCCCGAGAGCATCGCGCTCGTCCACTCGCTGCGCGCCGACGGGCTGCCCGCGGTGGTGTCCGGCGCCGGACCCACCGTGCTCGTCCTGGCTCGAGGTGACGTCGAGGTCGAGCGGGCTGCCGCGCGGGTGCCCAGCGGCTGGGTCGCGCACCGGCTGCCGGTGGATGCGGCCGGGGCCACCGAGCTCTAGCGCGAGACCCTGAGCGCGAGACCGACCGAGAGCCGACCGAGAACCCGACGGGGGCGGGCGTGCTCTGGCCGGGAACACGCCGGGCCCCGCCGGTGTTGCTGGCTATGAAGCGAGCGTCTAGGCTCGTATCCGTCAGGACAGGCGCCGTTGAGTCCCATAGCCGCGCTGCCGCCGTCCCAGCCCGCGATCGAGCGGAACCCGCCACCGACCAGAGCGGTCCCCGCCTAGAACCCGGGATCAAAGACGCAGAAACCTGACGTCTCACCCCCCAAGCTCCCTGACGTTCGTTCGCCAGGAGTCGGGAGTTCGACGGCACCTCGCCGCCGCGCTCCCCGCGACCGGCCGTGTCGCACGCCGCGCGTGCGCTGGCCACATCGGAAGGATCCGACCGCACAGTGACAGACATCCAGGAGCAGAACCCCGCCGCGTCGGAGGACGCCGGGACTGCCGCGAAGTCCCGTGCCAAGACGGGGAAGACCCCGTCACTCGCCGCGATGAAGCTGCCCGACCTGCAGCAGCTCGCGAGCGGCATGGGCATCAGCACCACCAAGGTCAAGAAGAGCGACCTGATCGCCGCGATCCAGGCCGCCCGCGCGGGCGGCTCGCCCGCCGCGAACGGCGCGAGCGGATCGAAGGGCGCGAACGGACGCCCGGCTCGCGACCGGCAGGCCGGCGATCAGCCGATGCTGACCGACGTCCCCGCCGCGAACGGCAGCGCGGCCGCGCCCGCCGCCACCGTCGCCGCTGACGGCGCGCGCGAGCAGGCAGCAGCCGCGCCGTCTGACGCTTCGTCCGCCGCCCCGTCCGCCGCCCCGTCCGGGGGGGAGTCCCCCGCATCGGGCACGGCCGAGGACGAGCCGCAGCGCCCCAGCCGGCGTGAGCGCGAGCGCCGCAACCAGAACGCGCAGGGTGCCAACCAGAACGCGCAGGGTGCCAACCAGAACGCGCAGGGTGCCAACCAGAACGGCGCCCAGCAGGCCAACAACCAGGCCAACCAGAACGGCGCCCAGCAGGCCAACAACCAGAGCGGCCAGAACCGCGACGGCCAGAACCGGGACGGCCAGAACCGCACCGAGGCCGGCGGCTTCGACGACGACGGCGAGGGCGGGCGTCGCCGGGGCCGCCGTTACCGCGACCGCCGCGGACGCAACCGCGACCGCGGCCCGGGCGGCGGCAACTCCGACCTGGAGCCGACGGTCAGCGAGGACGACGTCCTCATCCCGGTCGCCGGCATCCTCGACGCGGTCGAGGAGAAGAACACCTGGTTCATCCGGACGGGCGGATACTTCGCGACGTCCGATGACGTGTACGTGGCCAACTCCTACGTCCGCCGCTACAACCTGCGTCGCGGCGACGCCGTCACCGGCGCCATCCGCCAGCAGCGTGAAGGCGAGCGGCGCGAGAAGTTCAACCCGCTCGTCCGCCTCGACACGGTGAACGGCCAGGACCCGGAACAGAGCAAGCAGCGCGTCGAGTTCACCAAGCTCACCCCGCTGTACCCGCAGGAGCGGTTGCGTCTCGAGACCGAACCGCACATCCTCACCACCCGCGTCATCGACCTGGTCATGCCGATCGGCAAGGGCCAGCGGGCGCTGATCGTCTCGCCGCCGAAGGCAGGCAAGACGAGCGTGCTGCAGGCGATCGCGAACGCGATCGCGGTGAACAACCCCGAGGTGCACCTCATGGTCGTGCTCGTCGACGAGCGCCCCGAAGAGGTCACCGACATGCAGCGCTCGGTCAAGGGCGAGGTCATCGCCTCGACGTTCGACCGCAAGCCGCAGGACCACACGATGGTCGCCGAGCTCTCGATCGAGCGGGCGAAGCGTCTTGTCGAGATGGGCCACGACGTGGTCGTATTGCTCGACTCGATCACCCGGCTGGGACGTGCCTACAACCTCGCGGCGCCCGCGAGCGGCCGCATCCTGTCCGGTGGCGTCGACTCGACCGCGCTCTACCCGCCGAAGCGCTTCCTCGGCGCCGCCCGCAACATCGAGAACGGCGGCTCGCTGACGATCATCGCGACGGCCCTGGTCGAGACCGGCTCGGCCGGTGACACGGTGATCTTCGAGGAGTTCAAGGGCACCGGCAACGCCGAGCTCAAGCTCGACCGCAAGATCGCCGACAAGCGGGTGTTCCCCGCCGTCGACGTCGACCAGTCCTCGACCCGCAAGGAAGAGATCCTGCTGTCGCCGGACGAGCTCGCCGTCACGATCAAGCTGCGCCGGGTGCTGCACGCGCTCGAGCCGCAGCAGGCGATCGACCTGCTGATGGACCGGCTGCGCAAGACGCGGACGAACTACGAGTTCCTGATGCAGATCGCCAAGACGACGCCGGGCCAGGAGTAGGGCAGCCGGTCGAGTGCGCCACCGGGTACGGGTGGTCGCGGCGCTGGCCGCGGTCGCGGTCACGGGGTTGACCGGCTGTACCCACGGCTCGAACGCTCCGCCGGCCACCGGCACGTCGGCCGCGCCGTCCACGGCGGCGCCGGCGGCCACCGGCGACCTGGTCGGTGACGCGTTCACCGTCCTCGGGCCGTGGACGGGCGCCGACCAGTCGGCCATGCAGGCCGTGGTGACGCGCTTCGACCGCGACACCGGAGCACACGGGCGCTACGTCGCGGCCTCCGACGAGACCGAGGCGCTGAGCACCGACGTGCCCTCGGGCATCGGACCGGACGTCGCGATCGTCTCGGGCCCGGCGGAGCTCGCGTCGTACGTGAACGCCGATGAGTTGCAGCCGCTGGACGCGAACGCGCAGAAGGCGGTGGCGGCGAACTTCGCCGGTGAGTGGGCGGCGCTGTCGACCGTTGACGGTGCCGTGTTCGGCGTCCCGGTGAACGCCACGGACGAGTCCGTCCTCTGGGACGACAGCGCGACGCTCAAGGCCGCCGGGCTGCCGAATCCGCCGGCGAGCTGGGCCGAACTGATCAGCGACGGGCAGCAGCTGTCGCACTCGGGCCTCGTCGCTCCGGTCGCCCTCGCCGGCGGTGACGCCTGGACGCTCACGGACTGGTTCGAGAACGTCTACCTGCGTACAGCCGGGCTGCAGGCCTACGACCGGCTGAGCACGCACCAGACCGCCTGGACCGATCCCTCGGTCAAGCGCGCGCTCAAGGTACTGCTGAAGCTCGAGCGCGCCGCCTCGGTCGTCGGCCCGGCGAGCGAAGCGGCGATCCGCTCCTACCCGAGGTCCCTCGGCGCCGTGTTCGACAGCAAGCCGATCTCGGCGTTCGTCTACGGCCCCGGCAGCATCGCCACCGCTCTCGCCGCCGACAAGGACGCCGCCGCGGCCACCGCGCAGCTGTTCGCGTTCCCCTCGATCGACGGATCGACCCCGGTGGCCGAGGTGAGCGCGCAGTACGCCGTGGGGTTCTCGACGGACCCGGCCGTCCAGCCGTTCCTGCACTTCCTCGCCACGCCCGAGGCGGCGCGGATCCTGGTCGGCACGTCCGGCAGTGACCTCGTGTCGCCGAACCGCGACGTCGCGCCGTCGGCGTACGCGAGCGAGCTGACCCGACAACTCGCCCAGCAGTTGACCCAGCTCGGCGACGCGGTGCGCCCGGACCTGTCCGAACTCGCGCCGCCGCCCTTCGGCGGCACCGGCCGGCACAGCGAGCAGGCCGATCTGCGCCGGCTGCTGCTCGCCAAGAGGATCACCAAGCACACGATCGCGAACGTCCAGCAGCGCCTGGAGCAGGACGCCGCCGCCACGACGGGCTGGCCGTCCTGAAGATCGACTCGAACAGGGCGCTCCGGCTAATAGGCATACGAATAACGACTCCGTAACGTTTCCGGGCATCTAGTGCCTTCCGGCGGGCCGCAGGAGAAATGTGCGAACGTCGGACATGCGCCGGATCGAACACGGCGCGACGCCTGTGGCGATTCGGAAGGTGTGCATTGGCGCGCATCGCGTTGGACCACGTCAGCAAGGTGTATGCCGACGGCACGCCCGCCGTCAGTGATCTGAGCATCGACGTGATGGACGGTGAGTTCCTCGTCCTGGTCGGACCCTCCGGGTGCGGCAAGACGACCGCACTGCGCATGGTCGCGGGTCTGGAGTCGATCAGCTCCGGCGAGCTGCGCATCGGCGACAAGGTCATGAATTCGGTGCCGCCGCGGGACCGCGACATCGCAATGGTCTTCCAGTCCTACGCGCTCTACCCGCATCTGTCGGTGCGCGACAACATCGGCTTCGGTCTGCAGCTGCGCCGGGTGTCCAAGGCCGAACTGCGCAAGCGCGTCGACGAGGCCGCGGCAGTGCTGGGCCTGACCGAGTACCTCGACCGCAAGCCGCGCAACCTCTCCGGCGGCCAGCGCCAGCGTGTCGCCATGGGACGGGCCATCGTCCGCAACCCGCAGGCGTTCCTGATGGACGAGCCGCTGTCGAACCTGGACGCGAAGCTGCGCGTGCAGATGCGCGCCGAGATCGGCAAGCTGCAGCGCGACCTGGGCGTCACCACCCTCTACGTCACCCACGACCAGACCGAGGCGATGACCCTCGGTTCGCGCGTCGCCGTGATGCGCAAGGGCGTCCTGCAGCAGATCGCGCCGCCCCAGGAGCTCTACGACTGCCCGGTCAACGTCTTCGTGGCCGGCTTCATCGGCTCGCCCGCGATGAACTTCCTGTCGGCGATGCTCCGGCGCACTGACGGCGGGCTCGTCCTCGAGATCGGGCCGAACCGGCTGCGGGTGCCGGAGTCGCTCACCGCCGAGCGTCCGGCCGTCGCGGGCCACGTCGATAAGCCGGTCATCGTCGGCATCCGTCCCGAGGAGCTGTCCGAGGCCACTGCCGGCGCGCCGGACGTCCTCGACGCCACCGTCGAGCTGGTCGAACCGCTCGGCTCGGACGTCATGGCCCACCTGAGCGTCGACGCACCGAGCGTGTCCGGCGTCGACGACCTGGCCGAACTCGCCGAGGACGCCGTGGACGCGCTGCCCGCCGACCGGGCCGGCACGAGCGTCGTCGCGCGTTTCACCGCACGCAGCCGGGTGACGGTCGGCGACCGGGTCCAGATCGCCGTCGATACCGACCGGATCCACCTGTTCGACGCCGACACCGGCGCCGCCGTGTGGGACTGACGAACCACTGACCGCACAGATCACCGACCGCAGATCACCGACCGAAGAACTTGAAGGGGGCAGCAGTGCACAACTTCACCGCGCGAACCAGGATGACGGCCGCCGCGGGGGTGGCCGTGCTCGCCTTCGGGGCGCTGGCCGCCTGCAGCAGTAGCGGGGGCGGTGGAGGCGGCGGCAACTCCGGCGGGGGCTCGGGCGGCGGCGGCTCGTCGTCGGCATCCGGAGCCGCCACCCAGAACCTCAAGGGGACGAACTTCACCGTGCTGGGCCAGTGGTCCGGCGCCGAGCAGAAGGCCTTCCAGGCCGTGCTGAACAAGTTCGACCAGGAGACCGGCGCCCACGGCACGTACACCTCGGCCGGCAGTGACGAGGCGACCGTTCTGGGCACCAAGGTCGCCGGCGGCACGCCGCCGGACATCGCGATCCTGGCCCTGCCCGGCGCGATCGCCCAGTACGCGAACTCCGGCAAGCTGCAGCCGGTCGACTCGGCCGGGCAGCAGGCGACCTCGTCCAACTTCGCCTCGGAGTGGGCGAAGCTCGCGACCGTCAACGGCAAGCTCTACGGCACGCCCGTCGATGCGTCGGACAAGTCGACGGTCTGGTACAACACGACCGCCTTCAAGAACGCCGGCATCAGCGGCACGCCGAGCACCTGGCCGGACCTGATCAAGGACGCCCAGACGCTGTCCGACTCGGGTGTCACCGTGCCGATCTCGGTCGGCGGCGGTGACGGTTGGACTCTCACCGACTGGTTCGAGAACGTCTACATCCGTACAGCCGGGCTGTCTATGTACGACAAGCTGACCCACCACGAGATCAAGTGGACGGACCCGTCCGTCACCAAGGCGCTGGACACGCTGAAGCAGATCTGGGGCCAGACGGCCCTGATCGGCAGCCCCGCGACCGCGCTCAAGGCGTCGTTCCCCAACTCGGTGGACGCGGTGTTCAAGTCCAACCCGACGTCCGCGATCGTCTACGAGGCGAGCTTCGTCGCGACGACGATCCAGGGCGACAAGGACGCCGCCAAGGTCGGTACCACCGCGAAGTTCTTCCCGTTCCCGTCGGTCGACGGTTCGCAGCCGGTGCTCGAGGGGGCCGGTGACTTCGCCGTCGGCTTCACGACGAACAAGGCGGTGCAACCGTTCATGGCCTACCTCGCCTCGCCGGAAGCCGCGCAGCTGCTCGTCTCGGCGCCCGACAGCGGATTCCTCTCGGCGAACAAGAACCTGCCGACCTCGGCCTACCCGGATGCCACCTCGGCCCAGCTGGCCAAGCAGATCGTCGCCGTCGGCGACAACTTCCGGTTCGACATGTCCGACCAGGCACCGGCGATCTTCGGCGGCACCCCGAACAAGGGGGAGTGGGCGGACCTGCAGAACTTCCTGAAGACCGGTGACGTCGCGGGCACGCAGCAGCAGCTCGAGAAGGACGCCAGCGCCGCGACCGGCTGGACGAAGTAGCGCACGGGAAACACGGAAGGATCTCGGATGACGGAGACGGGCGAGCCGGCCCTCGCAACGGCAGCCGCCGGCTCGCCCGTGCCCGTCGCCGACCCCGCTCGGCACCAGCCGGAGAAGACGACTAAGCGGCCGAAGCGGCCGAAGCGCGACCGGCCACCGGGGGAGCGGTCGTGGCTCGCCGGGGTGTTCCTCTTCCCGGCGGTCGTGCTGCTCGCGGGCGTGGTGCTGTACCCGCTGATCTACAGCATCGTGCGGAGCCTGTTCACCGACAAACCCGGCGGCGGGTCCGGGTCGTTCGGGCTGCACAACTACAAGACGATCTTCACCGACCACTCGACTCTGGTGGCGGTCAAGAACAACATCATCTGGCTGGTCGCGGCACCGACGCTCGTCACGATCCTCGGGCTGGTCTTCGCGGTGCTGTCCGAGCACGTCCGCTGGGCGACGGTGTTCAAGACCGTGCTGTTCGTGCCCATGGCGATCTCCGGCCTCGCCGTCGGCGTGACGTTCGCGCTGATCTACGCCGACCAGCCCAGCCGTGGGCTCGCGAACACGGTCACGGTCGGCATCCACGACCTGTTCAGCTCGCAGACCGGGTACCCGAATCTGCACATCGCCACCGCGGAGGCGGCGAACTACACCGGAAACCCGAGCACGGGCTTCACCTCGAAGAAGACATTCTCGCCGGGCAGCCCTGCGCTCGTCCCACTCGTCGGCCTCGACATCGTGCATCCGCCCAGCGGGCTCACCCAGGCCAAGCAGCCCGCGAACGGGCCCGGGCTGTCCGGGGCCGTGTGGAACGACTTCGCCCTCGGCGGCGGCGGCAAGCCCGGGCGCATCGACCCCAAGGAGCTCGCGCTCAAGGGCGTCAAGGTCCAGGCCGTGCGCAACGGCTCGGTGGTCGCGACGGCGACCGTCGACCAGAACGGTGACTTCGACTTCCCGAGCCTGACGTCCGGCAGCTACCAGCTGCAGCTGCCCGGCAGCGACTTCCAGAAACCGTTCGGCGGGTTCTCCTGGCTCGGGCCCAACCTGATCACGCCGGCGATCATCGCGTCCTACCTCTGGATCTTCAGCGGTTTCGCGATGGTGCTGCTGGCCGCCGGCATGGCGGCCATACCGCGGGACGCGCTGGAGGCGGCCCGGATAGACGGCGCCACGGAGTGGCAGGTGTTCCGCAAGGTGACGGTGCCGTTGCTGGCGCCGGTGCTGACGGTCGTGTTCGTCACGATGATCATCAACGTGATCAAGGTGTTCGACGTCGTCTACATCATCTCCCAGACGGCCGGCCAGTCCGGCAAGGACGCGAACGTCCTCGCCGTCGATCTGTACACCGACTACGGCACGCAGCAGTACGGCCTGGCGAGTGCGATCGGTGTCGTGCTCGTGCTCGTCCTGCTGCCCGCGATGGCACTGAACATCCGCCGCTTCCGGAGGGGCGAGCAGTGACGACCACGACGTCGGGCAGTGACCTGGTCACCGGAGCGATCAACCGCGGACTCGCCGCGCGCATAGCGGCTCGCGCCGGCGGCGGCGTGCTGCGGATCTTCCTGATCGTCGTCGCGCTGCTGTGGCTGCTGCCGACCTTCGGCCTGCTCGTCGAGTCGCTGCGGAACTCGGGTACGTACACGTCCGGTGGCTGGTGGGACGTGTTCAGCCATCCTGCGCAATTGACGTGGAGCAACTACTCCCAGCTGTTCGCCAACCACGCGATCACCAGCTCGTTCTGGAACACGGTCAAGATCACCGTCCCGGCGACGTTCTTCGTGATCCTCATCGGCGCGGCCGCGGGCTACGCCTTCGCCTGGATCGAGTTCCCCGGCCGGGACTGGTACTTCCTGATCGTCGTCGGGCTGCTGGTCATCCCGCTGCAGATCGCGCTCATCCCGGTCGTGAAGCTCTACAACTGGCTCGGCATCTCCGGATCGCTGCTCTCGGTGATCATCTTCCACGTGGCGTTCGGGCTGCCGTTCGCGATCTTCCTGCTGCGCAACTACTTCGCGGGCATACCGCGCGACCTGATGGAGGCCGCGCGTCTGGACGGCGCTCGCGAGGGGCGCATCTTCTTCAAGGTCGTGCTGCCGCTCGGGCTGCCCGCGGTCGCCTCGCTCGCGATCTTCCAGTTCCTGTGGGTGTGGAACGACCTGCTGGTCGCGCTGGTATTCGCCAGCCCGACCAACCAGCCGCTGACCGTCGAGCTGGCCGAGCAGACCCGCCAGTTCGGCAGCAGCATCGACATCCTGGCGCCCGGCGCGTTCTTCTCGCTGGTCATCCCGCTGATCGTCTTCCTGGCCTTCCAGCGCTTCTTCGTCCAGGGCGTCACGGCCGGGTCGGTGAAATAGCGCCGGGAACATCGCGCCGGCCGGGTGCGTTATGTGGCTGTTTTGGTAGCCGGGCCCCCTGCCTGGCAGACTGGGACGCCTACACACCCGGCTCCGGTTCACGCCCGCGCACGATCGGCGACCCGGCGGCCACGATTCGAGGGATCCAGCATGAAGAACGACATCCACCCGGACTACGTGCCGACCCAGGTGACCTGTTCCTGCGGCAACACGTTCACCACGCGCAGCACCGTCAAGTCCGGTTCCCTGCACGCCGAGGTCTGCTCGGCCTGCCACCCGTTCTACACGGGCAAGCAGAAGATCATGGACGTCGGTGGCCGCATCGACAAGTTCGAGAAGCGCTACGGCAAGCGCGTCCGGAACGCCTAACCGCCTCTCCGCACTTAACTGTTGTTGTCGCCTGTCGAGCTAGGGCGGCAGTAACGCTGTTGCCAGCGGCTCCCAGCATCGCTGCGGAGCCGCTGGCTCGTTTTGCGATGAAGAGGGTAGGGACTTTGTCCGAGGGCACGGGACGTCTGGCGGACCTGCTGGCGGAGTACGCCGACGTCGAGAAGCAGCTGGCCGATCCGGCCGTGCACGCCGACCAGTCCGCCGCGCGCCGGCTCGGCCGTCGCTTCGCCGAGCTCGCCCCGGTGGCGGCCGCGTCGCACGACCTCGACACCGCCCGCGCGGACCTGAGCGCGGCGCGCGAGCTGGCGGCCGAGGACCCGGCCTTCGGCGCGGAGGCGGACGCCCTGGTCACCCGCATCGCCGAGCTCGAGGACCGGCTGCGCGAGCTGCTGCTGCCCCGCGACCCCAATGACGGCAAGGACGTCATCATGGAGATCAAGGCCGGCGAGGGCGGTGACGAGTCCGCGCTGTTCGCCGGCGACCTGCTGCGCATGTACCTGCGCTACGCCGAGCGGCAGGGCTGGTCGACCGAGATCCTGGATGACGAGCCGACCGACCTCGGCGGCAAGAAGTCGGTGACGATTGCCGTGCGCGCCCGCAAGGCCGAGGACGCAGTCTGGTCCCGGCTGAAGTACGAGGGCGGCGTGCACCGCGTGCAGCGCGTGCCGGCGACCGAGTCGCAGGGCCGCATCCACACCTCGGCGGCCGGCGTGCTGGTGATGCCCGAAGCCGAGGACGTCGAGATCGAGATCGACCCCAACGACCTGCGCATCGACGTGTTCCGCTCGTCCGGGCCCGGCGGCCAGAGCGTCAACACCACCGACTCGGCCGTGCGTATCACGCACATCCCGACCGGGACGGTCGTGTCGATGCAGAACGAGAAGAGCCAGCTGCAGAACCGCGAGGCCGGCATGCGGGTGCTGCGGGCCCGGCTGCTGCAGCAGGCCCAGGACGCCGCCGACGCCGCGGCCGCCGACGCCCGCCGCTCGCAGGTGCGCACGGTCGACCGCTCCGAGCGGGTGCGCACCTACAACTTCCCCGAGAACCGCATCAGCGACCACCGGGTCGGGTTCAAGGCCTACAACCTGGACCAGGTCCTGGACGGCGCGCTCGACGACGTGATCGACGCGCTCACCCGCGCCGACGTCGAAGCGCTGCTCGCCGGCGCGGAGGGATGACGCCGCTGCTGGCCGCGGCGACGGCGCAGCTCGCCGCCGCCGGGGTCGGCTCGCCGCGCGTCGATGCCGAGCTGCTGCTCGCGCACGTCCTCGGCGTCCCGCGCAGCCGGCTGCTCACGATCGACGCCGTGGACGAGCCGAGCGCGGCCCGGTTCGCCGAGCTGGTCGCCCGGCGCGCCGCCCGCGAGCCGCTGCAGCACCTGACCGGGCACGTGCCGTTCCGCCACCTCGAGCTCGCCGTCGGGCCCGGCGTGTTCGTGCCGCGTCCCGAGACCGAGTTGCTCGTCGACGCCGTGCTGGCCGCAACCGGCCCCGCACCGGTCGTCGTCGACCTCTGTTCCGGCAGCGGGGCGATCGCCCTGGCGATCGCGCAGGAGCGGCCGGGTGCCACGGTGTACGCGGTCGAGGTGTCGCCCGACGCGCTGCCGTGGCTGCGCCGCAACGCCGACGGCACCGGCGTCACGGTGCTCGCGGCCGACGTCCGGCGCCCGATCGACGCCCTGCCTGCCGGCGTCGCCGACGCCGTCGTCAGCAACCCGCCGTACGTCCCCGACGGCACACCGGTCGATCCGGAGGTCCGCGCCGACCCGGCCGCTGCGGTCTTCGGCGGGCCGGACGGGCTGGCCCTGATGCCCGCGATCCTCGATCGGGCGGCGGAGCTGCTCGCCGACGGGGGAGTCCTCGCGGTCGAGCACGACGACACGCACGGGACGAGCCTGCCCGCCCTGCTCGAGAGCGACGGCCGGTTCAGCGCGATCGCCGACCACCCCGACCTGACCGGACGCCCGCGCTACGCAACGGCCCGGAGGGTCACTGCCCGCCGTGCCGCTACGACGCACACAGGCGACTGAGGCAGGATGTCCGGCGTGGCGCTGTTCTACGACTGCAACGACGCGACCGTGCGCGCCGCGGCTCTCGCGTCCGCCGTCCACTGCGTGACGTCCGGGCAACTGGTCGTCCTGCCGACCGACACCGTCTACGGCATCGGCGCGGACGCGTTCGACTCCGCGGCCGTCGCCGACCTGCTCAAGGCCAAGGGCCGCGGCCGGGACATGCCGGTGCCGGTCCTGGTCGGCTCGTGGCACACCATCGAGGGCCTGGTCAGCGTGGTGTCCCCGCGCACCTGGAGCCTGGTCGAGGCGTTCTGGCCGGGCGGGCTGACCCTCGTCGTCGAGCAGGCGCCCTCGCTGGCCTGGGACCTCGGTGACGCGCGTGGCACGGTCGCGGTCCGCATGCCGCTGCACCCGGTGGCTATCGAACTGCTCGAGACCACCGGCCCGATGGCTGTCTCCAGCGCCAACCGGCACGGCCAGCCGCCCGCGCTCACCGCGCTCGAGGCCCAGCAGCAGCTCGGGGACGACGTCGCGATCTACCTCGACGGCGGGCCCGTCCAGACCGGTGTCGCGTCGACGATCGTCGACGTCACCGGCGAAGTGCCGCGTGTCCTGCGTGCCGGAGCCATCGGCATCGACGACCTGCGCCGAGTCGTCCCGGACATCTCGGGCTGAGCCTGTCGCCATGAGCATCGCCAACGCCCATCCGAGTCTCGAGTACCTGCTCGTGGCTGCTGTCGGCATGGGCGGGACGTTCCTCGCGACCCCGGTCGCGCGGGCGATCGCGCTCACCTGGAAGGCGGTCGCCAAGCCGCGCGACCGGGACGTCCACGCCGTCGCCACACCGCGACTCGGCGGGGTCGCGATCTTCGCCGGTTTCGCCCTCGCCCTGTTCACGGCCGGCCAACTGCCCAACCTGCGCGACGCGTTCACCAAGAACGGTCCCGAGATGTCGTGGATCGTCATCGCCGCCGGCATCATCTGCCTGATCGGCGCCCTGGACGACCGGTACGAGCTGGACTCGTTGACCAAACTCGCCGGGCAGGTGCTCGCGACCGGCATCATGGTCACCCGCGGCGGCGTGCAGCTCGCGCTGATCTACATCCCGGGCTACGGAACGCTCGTGCTCAGCCGCGATCTCGCGATCCCGGTGACGATCCTGCTCACCGTCCTCGCGATCAACGCCGTGAACTTCATCGACGGGCTGGACGGGCTGGCCGCCGGCGTCACCGCCATCGGCGCCGCCGGCTTCTTCGTGTTCGGCTACCACCTCGCGCAGGACAACCGGATCCAGGTCGCGGCCGCGCCGATGCTCATCGCGGCGGCGCTGGTCGGCGTCTGCCTCGGCTTCCTGCCGCACAACTTCTGGCCCGCGCGCATCTTCATGGGCGACTCGGGCTCGATGCTGGTCGGGCTGCTGCTCTCCGCCGCCGCGACCACCGCGACCACCTACGCCGACCCGCAGACCTTCGACGGCGCGGTCGGCTCACTGCCGCTGGCCCTGCCGCTGCTCGCGCTCGCGGTGTTCGCGATCCCGTTCATCGACCTCGTCCTCGCGGTGTTCCGGCGCGTGGGACACGGCCAGTCACCGTTCACCCCGGACAAGCGCCACCTCCATCACCGGCTGCTCGCGCTGGGCCACAGTCACCGCCGGGCCGTCCTGCTCATGTACTTCTGGGCGGCGTGGGGCGCGTTCGGCTGCACGGCGTTCTCGGTGTTCCACGCCGATACGGTGCTCGTCGCGATCCTGGCCGGCGGCTTCGTCGTCGGGCTGCTGCTGCTCGTCAAGCCGCGCCGTCGCCGGCGCGGGCCGGAGCCGTCCTCGGCCGCCCCCCCGGCGGGACCGTCTGCTGCACCGTCAGCCGCACCGTCGGAGGAGGCCGCGGTGCCGGTTTCCGCGACCGTCGCCGGCGGGTCCGGACCGCTCGGCGCGCAGGCGCCGGACGTGCTCTCGCCACCCGGGCCGAACGGCGTCACGGCGTCCGCGCCCGCGGCACCGAGCCGTTCCACCGGGCGGGTCTCGGGCAGCTAGGCCGGTGGCAGGGGCGCCCTCAGCGCTGTGATAGGTTCGCCTTGCCGCCAGGAGCGCTGGAAACACTGGGCGCGGCGGTGGCTCTCCGCCGTGTGGTTCCCGCTCGGCGTGACGACCGTATCGCCCCCGATCTTCCCCAAGATCTCCAGTTCTGCAGCCGTTGCCCCGACACCATAGGAGTTGCCGGTGAGTGATACCGACATCCGGGCGTCCATGGCGCGCTGACGCACAAGCCCGGTGCAGTCCCACGATCGTCCGAGCGGCGATCGTCCGACCAAGAGCGAACCCCGCCGATGACCGAGTCCGGCCCCAACGGCCCGTCGTGGACGACGTTGCTGGGACTGGGCATCACGGCGGCAGGCGCGCTCGCGATCGGCATCCTCGCCGGATGGGGCCTGGACGCGGCGCTCGGTACGTCGCCGGTGTTCACGCTCGTCGGGATCGCCGTCGGTCTCATCGGAGCTGCCGTCTACATAGTCGCTCAGTTCCGCAAATACTTGAAGACCCCGAACAGCTGAGTTTGCGAAGTTCTCGGAACTCGAAGTCCGGACCAGAACCAGCCATACCTCTCTAGCCATCAGGAGTAGCGCGACGTGGAACCGGTCGTAGTCACGCCCGTGACCGCCACTGCGAACCTGCGCAGGGCGACGGTCATCAGCGCCGGCCTGGCGGTCATCGCCATCGTGGCGACCTCGATCGCCGGGCACCCGCTGATGGGCATCTTCGCCGCGCTCGGTCTCGCCCTCGGTGCGGTCAACAACCGCATGCTGCAGAAGTCGGTCATCATGCGCGGCACCGGCGTATACACGCGCAAGCGCTTCAACGGCGGCGTGTTCGGCCGGCTCGGGCTGGTCACGCTCGTCTCGTTCGGCACCGCGCTGCTCATCCGTCCCGACGGGCTCGCGACCGTCGCCGGCGTCGCCGTCTTCCACGCGCTGATGCTGGTGGGCGCCGCCACCCCGGTGTTCCGCAGCCTCCGGCCGCAGGTGTGAGGAAGGACGTCATGAACTCCCTCGCGATCGACATCCACCCGGGTACCCACAAGATCGTCTGGCACATCGGCGGTTGGTACTTCCACGGCGACACGATCATCAGCACGCTCATCGCCGGCGCGATCGTCCTCGGCCTCGGCTTCTTCATGCGGGCCCGGCTGAGCGTCCGCAAGCCGGGCAAGGTGCAGCTGTTCTACGAGACGGTCGTCGGCGAGGTCGAGCGCCAGGTCGAGGAGGCCATCGGCCTGAAGACCGCGGCGTTCGTGGTGCCGCTCGCGTTCGCGCTGTTCCTGTTCATCATGATCGCGAACTGGCTGGCGCTGATCCCGACCAAGGAATACATCCCGCCGCCCGCGTCGGACCCGAACCTGACCTACGCGCTGGCGATCCTCGTGATCGTCTGGATGCACATCGCCGGCGTGCGCAAGAACGGCCGCAAGTACTACTCGCACATCTTCGAGAAGCCCCGCGCGCTCATCCCACTGCGCATCATCGAAGAGATCATCAAGCCGTTCACGCTCGCCCTTCGTCTTTTCGGCAACATCTTCGCCGGCACGATCATGCTCGCGCTGATCGCGGCACTGCCGTGGTTCGTGCTCTGGGCGCCGGAAGTGCTGTGGAAGTTGTTCGACGCCTTCATCGGTCTGATCCAGGCGTTCATCTTCGGCCTGCTGACCGTGCTCTACATGGCCTCGATCCGTCCGCACGACGAGCACGGCGCCGAGCCGAGCTCGACGGCCGGGGTGATCAAGGAGGGCACCGCCCAAGCCCACTGACCTTCCCCGGGCCCGGTGTCAGCACCTTCGCGGCCGGCCCGGATACTGCGACACCGGTGATCGCGGTCCGAGACAGGACCGCGGCACCATCCGAAACGTCCTTGGCATCACGACAATGAATTGAGGAGAACATGGCTAACACTCCGACTCAGGGCTTCGAGCTGATGGGTGGCCTGATCGGTGGCGGTCTCGCTCTCGGTGGCGGTGCCGTCGGCGCCGGTATCGGTGACGGCATCGCCGGTAACTCGCTGATCTCGGGCGTCGCCCGCCAGCCGGAGGCTCAGGGCCAGCTGCAGACCCTGTTCTTCCTGACGGTCGGCCTGGTCGAGGCGGCGTACTTCATCAACCTCGCGTTCGCCGTGCTGTTCGTGTTCGTTCTGTCCAGCAAGTAATCAGGCAACGCCACACCACTGGCTGGGGTTCACGTCATGGCACACACGCAGCTGGCCGACAGCAGCGACTTCCTCATCCCGGACGCGACGTTCATCGCTGAGCTGGTCGCGTTCCTGATCATCCTGTACATCATCGCCAAGTACATCGTTCCGCCGGCGCAGAAGGCGCTGCGGGACCGGCAGGCGATGATCGACCAGCAGGTCAAGGACGCCGACGAGGCGCGCGAGAAGCTGGCCGAGGCCCAGGCGGCCTACCAGAACGCGCTCACCGAGGCCCGCACCGAGGCCGCGCAGATCCGCGAGAACGCCCGCGCCGAGGCGCAGCGCACGATCGAGGAGCTGCGCGCCCAGGCGCAGGAGGAGGCGACGCGCATCGTCGCCCGTGGTGACGAGCAGCTCGAGCGGCAGCGTGCGGCGATCGTCCGTGAGCTGCGTGCCGAGATCGGCACGCTCGCGGTCGACCTGGCGACGAAGATCATCGACCAGCGGCTGTCCGAGGAGGCCCAGGTGCAGGCGACGATCGACGCCTTCATCGCCGGTCTGGACGCCCAGGACGACGCAACGGCGGGCGCGAACTGATGCAGGCCGCCAGCCGAGAGGCGCTCGCCGCCCTGCGTCCGCAGGTCGAGTCCGTCCTCAGCCGGTTCAGCACGTCGTCCGGGCTGAGCGACCTCGCCGCGGAGTTGTACGCGGTGGCCGCGCTGTTCGAGTCGCAGCCCCGGCTGCGCCGCAGTGTCGCCGACCCGGCCGCGCCCGTCGAGGCCCGCGCCGGACTCGTCCGCAGCCTGATCGAGGGCAAGGTCAGCGCGAGCGCGCTGTCGGTCGTCACCGACGCGGTGTCGCAACGCTGGTCCTCGCCGTGGGACCTGCTCGACGCGATCGAGTCGGCCGCCGACGACGTGCTGCTCGCCGCGGCCGAGCGTGACGGCGCGCTGGACGAGGTCGAGGACGAGCTGTTCCGCGTCGAGCGCACGCTGGACGCGCAGTCCGACCTCACCACGCTGCTCGACGAGCAGACCGCGTCCGCCGAGCGCCGCCAGGGCCTGCTCGAGCAGATCATCGGCGGCAAGGTCAACCCGGCCACGCTCGCCCTGCTCAAGCACGCGGTCGCGAGCCGGCGCAAGCGCTCGATCGTGCTGGCGATCGACGACCTCATCGAGGCCGCGTCCGCGCGCCGCGAGCGCTCGGTCGCCCGCGTCGTGAGCGCGATCCCGCTCACCGACCAGCAGCAGAACGCGCTGGCCGCGAAGCTGACCGAGGTCTACGGCCGCTCGATCGACGTGCGCTGGGCGGTCGACCCGCAGATCCGCGGCGGGCTGATCGTCCGCGTCGGTGACGAGGTCATCGACGGCAGCGTCGCCACCCGGCTCGTCCAGGCGCGCAGCGGCCTCAGCGGCTGACGCCCCACATTCGTCCCCACTCATTGGTTACGACAGGCAGAGGAATCACATGGCAGAGCTGACGATCTCCGCAGACGAGATCCGGAGCGCGATCGAGGGTTACGTCGCCTCGTACTCGCCCGAGGCGTCCCGCGAGGAAATCGGCGTGGTGGCCGAGACCGGTGACGGTATCGCCCGCGTCGAGGGCCTGCCGAGCGCCATGACCAACGAGCTGCTGGAGTTCGAGGGCGGCACCCTCGGCCTCGCGCTCGACCTGGACGTCCGCGACATCGGTGTCGTCATCCTCGGTGACGCCACCAAGATCGAGGAGGGCCAGCAGGTCAAGCGCACCGGCGAGATCCTCTCCGTCCCCGTCGGCGACGGCTACCTCGGCCGCGTCGTGAACCCGCTGGGCGAGCCGATCGACGGCCAGGGCGAGATCGCCTCCGAGGGCCGCCGCGCCCTCGAGCTGCAGGCGCCCACCGTCGTGCAGCGCAAGGAGGTCCGCGAGCCGCTGCTGACCGGCATCAAGGCCATCGACTCGATGACCGCGATCGGCCGGGGCCAGCGCCAGCTGATCATCGGCGACCGCCAGACCGGCAAGACCACGGTCTGCCTGGACGCGATCATCAACCAGCGCGACAACTGGCGCACCGGCGACCCGAAGAAGCAGGTCCGCTGCATCTACGTCGCCATCGGCCAGAAGGGCTCGACGATCGCCGCGGCCCGGCAGACCCTCGACGAGGCCGGCGCGCTCGAGTACACGACGATCGTCGCCGCGCCCGCGTCGGACTCCGCCGGCTTCAAGTACCTCGCGCCCTACACCGGTTCGGCCATCGGCCAGCACTGGATGTACCAGGGCATGCACGTCCTGATCGTGTTCGACGACCTGACCAAGCAGGCCGAGGCCTACCGCGCCGTGTCGCTGCTGCTGCGCCGCCCGCCGG
>Ga0164242_10000862_pt1 | contig 36156 bp, 27 predicted proteins | sample OricomgcompostMG_FD_108783 | JGI IMG/M metagenome (GOLD analysis project Ga0164242, IMG submission 108783) | Miracle-Growth compost microbial communities from Emeryville, California, USA - Original compost - Miracle growth compost (MG) ... | reverse complement strand
GGGTGAGCGGGAAACGGCCTGTGGCCTACTTTTGACTCGGTTTTTCATAGGATATGGTTATAACAAGGGGGCTATTGTCTAGTAGCCCCTTAACCATTTCTAGTCGTTTCTGAAATTTCTCCGTCGCGACGTTAATGATCCGTCCTTATATGTCGAATATCCCATCTTTTCCGAGGGTCTCCGGCCGGAACGCCCGTAACTGCAACTGAAAACAGTTTTCCAGTATCCACAAAGGTTCCGGAAGACGGAATGTTCGTCGCATTGGGGTATATAGGGCCTTGCGGAGCCCAGGTCTGACATCCTGAAAAGGAAATAATATTCGGCGGATTGGCATACTTTTTAATTTTGCTCCACGTCCGGCAGCACAACGAAAGTGTTTTTTCCTTTGGAAAGAAGGAAAGCTCCTATAGCTTAGTTGGTTAGAGCACCTGATGTTCCCGCTCATGGCAGTATGGCTGCTTATTACACCTATGATTATTTTATCAAAGATCATCTGGGAAATACCAGAGTAGGCTTACAGAACAGACTGACTTCAGCCAGTACCTAGCCGCGATGGAGCAGCCAAACGCACAGGCAGAAAATGCTTTATTCTATAACTTGGATACTACGACGGGGCCCAAGCCGGGAGACTATCCGCATGATAATACTACAACGCACAATGCTTCTTTAGCTAAGCTGAACGGAAGCGACCCCCATAAACGCAGCGGGCCCTCTATTATACTGAAAGTAATGGCGGGCGACACGATCCAGGTGGCCGTAAGGGCCTTTGATAGACAACAGGCTACCTCCCAGACAATTCAGGGCTTCCGGCAGAATAGATGCTGGCAGGATTCTTACAGCCTTGGTAGCGCCGGCAACCCAGGCCGCTGCTACACATGGCGTTCAATCTGCGCCGGATGCCCGGACAGCCGATCCGGGGCTTACAGCTAATGATCTACAGGCCTTACAACAAAAAGATCCGGATAAAATCAATGATAAGCCCAAAGCGTATCTGAATTATGTTTACTTTGATAATCAGTTTAAATTCGTGGGCGACGCAAGCGGTGTGAAGCAGGCGGGCGGAGACCCGGGTCAATGAGAAACGCTTTCCAGCGGTAAGGTTGTGGCCAAAGAAAATGGCTATGTGTGTATCTATATACCAGCAATGAAAGCCAGCAAGATGTGCTCTTTGATAACTTAGGGGCGTTGGATATAACTGGGCCTGTACGGGAGGAGACACGTTATAATTACGATGGCAGCAGTTTAACCTGGGTAGAACAGGATCTTTACGGCTCTAGTAGAGTAGGCATCTGGAACAGGAAACGTGCTCTTCCTTCCCGGACCATGGTGGCTCAAAGTGAAACGGATACGCTCAGCGACTGGTATATGCTGGGCACAAGAAGCTACGAATTAACCAACCATCTGGAGAATGTGCTAGGTGTGATTTATAATCCCAGGCAATGCCTCTGCTGTAAGAAGGATACGATGAGGACGATATTACAGTTCAACCGACGGGCTGTGCCGGTAGACGGGAAAGGAATGGCCGAAAAGATATGGGAATGCGTCAGCTAAAAAATTATGCCGAGGCAGCAGCCGGCGGGGCTATGCCGTCCACGAACGAAAAGCGGTCAAATCAGTTCTAGAAACGGACTGCAGCAAGGGGTTAATCCCTTGCTGATTGCTATAAAGCGCTATCCAGGGTTTTTGGATAGTCTTTTTGAGGTCTCCGGCCTCTACCAATCTTGGGCACAAAACCCATTTATTTCCATACCATAAGGTCCTCTTCAGCATCGGGTGCTTCCAACGACGGGTTCATCCCCGGCACTCCGTTCCTACGTGACAGCATGAACCTTATTTATTGCACTACTTTACAACAAATCAAGGTCCAGCTGCCTGTAGACCGTCAGTTGGGGGTCTTCGGCGGGAAGTTCCGTAATAAGATAGTTGATCTGGTTAATACTGCATATATTCATTCGCTGTGAGGAGTTAAGCTTTTCTGAAATTATCATGACGCCGACCCGTTTTGCGGTCCGTACCATTGCGGTTTTGACCTGTACGACATCCCAATCAGAATCTGTAAGGCCTTCGGCAATGGAAAATGCATTACACCCCATCAGGCAAAGATCAACATTGATACGCGCAAGCTGGTTGATAACACTGGCCCCTGTCACCAAACTGGCGTCTTTATTTAGGGTGCCGCCGATCGTAATGACATTCAGATTTGTGTGTTCGGAAAGGGCGAGTGCTACCATCGGGCTGAGGGTGAAAAAGGTGAGCCTTAAACGGTCGGGGATCTTTTTGGCGAATTCTATCAGCGTCGTGCCTCCCTCAGTGAGCACTATCATGTCATTTTTGAGCAACGAGATGGCTTTTTCGGCAATGCACTGTTTTTCCAGCTGTGCATATACTTCATTATGAGGCAGGAAAGGTGCATTAAAATTCTTGCTGATTGCCCCGCCATGCACTTTCACGATTTTACGGGTTTTGGCGAGGTTTTTCAGATCCCGCCGAATTGTATCTTCAGTAACGTTCAACAGGGTAGCCAGATCTGAAGATAAAACCTTGTTGTGCAGGTTTATTTCTTTCATGATGACCTTGTAGCGTTCTTCCTGAAGCATATGAATGTGCTTGAAACCATAAAACTATCTAAAAGTAAGATTATTTCAAGAATTATCTTCTTTTTTCTTCTTTTTAAGTCATATAAAACCATAAAATAACTGATTATCGGCTTGAATTGTTGTGTTGAAGAGCGGGTAAATGGGGTCAGACGCTATCAAAAATCCGTTTCAAAAGGTGATTTACTATTTTTATCGTGATTTCACGGTGACCGTGGCCTCGAGTTATATGGTATATAAAACTTATAATCAACTTATTACAATCTTCGTCAATTAACTATCTGTGTTTTTCTTTTTTTATCTTTGTTTTATAAGTTAAAATAAGTAGGTTTGCGAAAAATTATCCCCTTCTGATCCAAAAATTTACATAATAGATGAAACGTGGCTATTCCCGTTTTAGGGGACGGGTCGGAGGACGATATTGGTTCTTGTCCCGTCGGGATTCTTTCCCGGCCGGTTTGGGCAGGCCGCAGACCACAATTTTCATGCTACCCCTGCTTTCGCTCGGCGCCCTGCTGCCGAAATCGCGGTCAGAAGGAAGATCTCCTACGATATAGATCTCTTGCCGGGCGCCTCAACACAGGTAAAAGAAATGGCTAACGGAATGGTTAAGCATGACAAAGGTGAATCTATATTAGCGTCCCCCTCCCAAGCGCCATCGGTTGGTTATCAGCCGCAACAGACTTTGGCGGGTGAGCACCGGTCTCTCCAGGCAAAAATAGAGCCCGCCAATACCGGTATTAATGAAGCGGTTGTGGTCGGCTATGGAAGGCAAAAAGAAGGTGCGGTCACAGGGCGATGTGGGATGCGCCGGTAGCAGATATCCAAAGTATCGCAACGCCGTCGCTTTCGAATGCGATCGGTGCCTCTTTCTCCGCGCTTGCATCCCTTGCAAGGACAGAACGATGCACCTTAAACACTCGGGGCGGCAATGCATGGAAGCATATACGACCGGCAACTAAGGAAGTATACACGGCGACCCTAACAGAAAGGATAACTCAAAAAATACGATGGAAAAGATAACTGAACAACCCTCACAATACCGACAGCTGGAAAAAATGACGGTATCGGAAATTACGACATGCATTAATAGGGAAGATCAGGGCGTGGCCTGGGCGATCGAAAAAGCCCTTCCTCAGATCGATACCCTGATTATGGAGGCGCTCACCCGACTCAAAAACGGCGGGCGGTTCTTTTATATCGGGACCGGTAGCGGTGGCCGTCTTTCTGTACTTGACGTCATTGAGCTTCCCACGACCTACGGCGTGCCAAAGGGTATTTTCCAGACCATTCTGGCCGGAGGGATCGACCGACTGCCAGAGGCGCCGGAGGAAATGGAAGATGACATAGAGGCTGGCTGGAAGATGCTTCAGGCGGAAAAAGTCTCTGGGAGTGATTTTGTGGTGGGGATATCTGCTAGCGGCACCACTCCATTTGTGCTGGCAGCCCTGGAGGTATGCCGGAGGAACGGCATTGCCACGGGATGCATTGTCAGCAATCCTTCCTCTCCGATCGCGGCGGAGTCGGATTTCCCTGTCGAGGTGATCACCGGTCCGGAGTTCCTGACCGGCTCCACGCGTATGAAATGCGGTACGGCACAAAAGATGATCTTTGATATGATTTCGACGACGGTCATGATCCAACTAGGGAAGGTGGAAGATAACTGCATGGTGAATATGCGGCTGTTGAATGAGAAAATGGTGGACCGGAGCGTCCGGATGCTCATGGAAAAAGGGGATCTCCCAGACTATGACGAAGCGAAACGGATTCTACTCGAATCAGGTAGCGTAAAAAACGCCCTGGATCAATTGCGTGACATAAAAAAGGAAGGATGAAAACGACAGGAACATATCGGGCGGTAAAGTGCCTGTGGTCGCTCCTGATCGTGATCTGCGCCCTCGTGCAGGGCCGCGGGCAGGGCATGGGCGACCTAGGGATCATTCCGGCTCCCGCTTCGGTTGATATACTTACGGACTCCTTTGGCCTGGGGCCCCGCACCCGTATCGCCTATGACGATCCATCCGCACTTCCGGTTGCGCGGATGTTCCGGGATTTCCTTTCCCTGCATTATCACCTGGATCTTCCTCTTGTCCGGGAAAAAGGTTCCGGATCGGGCAGTCGCATTCTTTTCTCAGCAGCCGGCTATGCCGATCCCGATACGGAAAGTTACCGGCTGGAGGTCACCGCGGGGGGAGTCCGCGTCACTGGCGCCGGGCCGGGGCTTTTCTACGGACTTCAGTCGCTCATGCAGCTTTTTCCGCTGCATCCCGCCGGAAGGCTGACGATACCCGGCGTGAAAATCGCCGACCATCCGCGGTATCCTTACCGCGGATTGATGCTGGGAGAGAGTTATCATTTTTTTCCTGTTGTCTTCGTGAAAGAGCTTCTCGACGAGATGAGCCGCTATAAACTCAATACGCTTCACTGGCATTTGACAGACGACAATGGGTGGCGTATCGAGATCAAACGTTATCCGCGTTTGACAGAAATAGGGGCATGGCGTAAGGAAACCCAGATCGGGCATGATGGGAATGCCTTTGACAGCAAGTGTTACGGCGGGTATTATACCCAGGATGAGATCCGCGACATCGTGCGCTATGCCGCGGAAAGACACATCACCATCGTTCCCGAAATCGAGATGCCGGGTCATTGCATGGCGGCGCTGGCCTCTTATCCCTGGCTGGGATGTACAGGGGGGCCATATGAAGTGGCGACCGCCTGGGGAGTCTATAAGGATATCTACTGTCCCAGCGACTCTACTTTCGAGTTCATAGAACACGTGTTGACAGAAGTTATGAGTCTTTTTCCTAGTTATTACATCCATATAGGCGGCGACGAAGTACCCAAAGACACCTGGAAGCAATCCACATTCTGCCAGTCGCTGATGAAAAAGCAAGGGCTTAAAACGGAGGACGAACTACAAAGTTATTTTATACGCCGGATCGAGTCATTTGTGCGTTCCCGGGGCCGCGAGATCATCGGCTGGGACGAAATCCTGGAAGGCGGTCTGGCACCTCACGCCACGGTGGAGAGCTGGCGCGGTACTGACGGCGGCATCGCCGCCGCACGCCAGGGACACGATGTAATCATGGCGCCCACCGATTATGTTTATTTTGATTACTTGCAGGGAAAAGGGGACGAAGAGCCCATTGCGATCGGCGGATTTAACCCGCTCGAAAAGGTTTACTCCTTCGATCCCACTCCGGCGGCGCTTACGCCTTCCCAGCAAAAGCATGTTCTTGGCGTAGAGGCCTGCATCTGGACGGAATTCATGGGAACGGCCCGGAAAGTGGAATACATGGTTTTTCCGCGTCTGTTGGCGCTTTCTGAAGTCGGCTGGTCCCTTCCAGGGCGAAAGGACTACCAGCGCTTCCTGACATCCAGATTGCCGGCACATCTGGCTAAGTTGGACACCTCGGACATCCTCTACCGGGTACCGGAGGTCATCGGTTTGGCTGATACCACGCTCCACGGCCCGCAGTTCACTTTCTCACTCACGCCATCGGTGGCCGGAGGTAAAATCTATTATACGTTAGACGGATATGACCCGGACGAATCGACGCTTCCCTATGATGGGCCATTGACTGTCCGTGTCCCTGAGGGACAGAAAAGAACGGTCAAAGCTCGGGTATTTTCTCCCTCCGGTAAACGCAGCCCCGTAACCACCACGCAAATTGAGAATCCCTAAAAACCAACAGATGAAAGGAAAGCTTCTCGCGATCGCCGCTTTGTGTATTTATAGCTGCTTCGCTGCCGAAGGCCAGGCGGAATACCAAGTCGGAATCTCCAGGGTCAACATCGAACCCGACAGCACTTTATTCTCGGTGGCTCTTTCGGGATACGGCTACCCTCCTGAAGGACGCTTCAGCATCGAGTGGATACGAGCGGGGAATACACCGGTTTCCTTGCGAGCCATCACTGGAGCAGGGAACCTGCTGTTCGGGGTGGATTCAACCGGATCATGCTGGGAGGCCACCTTTGCAGAACGGACCGGTCAGTGGCGACGGACGGGCGAGGCGCCCGGTGTGATTGCGATTGCTTACTGGCAGGATTATCTGTACGCGGTGACTGATGCCGGTATACTCCTCAGAAAAAAATGCCCGGGAAGACATTGGTTGAAGATCGGGGAAGCGCCTGGGATTACCGCAATCACGGCCATGAAGGGAAAGCTCTACGGGACGGATCGTATGGGCAGGCTGCGCTCGCTTGATCTGTCGCATCCCGACGAAGCCTGGACGCCTGTCGGCCAATCGAAAGAATCTGTAGCAGGTCTTGCCGCTTATGGCGAACGTCTTTTCGCTGTCGGCGAAGCGGATACATTATGGCATATAGAACCCTTCAAGCCGGGTGTTCCCTGGACCGAAATGGGTCGATATAACGGGGTTACCTATGATATGCATGTTGCCGCGCTTGCTGTGGCCGGTAAAAGACTGTATGCCATTTCTAGGGACGGAGGCGTTTTTGTCAGTCGTCAGGCGAGCGACCGGGATCTCTTTGCAACTGCGATCGCGATCCGCCATGGCGCCCAAACGATCGTGATGATGGGCGTGGATCTGACGGGTTTCGACTATTCACTGACCGATGAGGTGAAAGACATCGTTTCGCAAGAGAAGCATATTCCTAAGGAAGCGATCCTGATCAACGCTTCCCATACGCATTTCTCGCCTACTGCGCAGGCCTATCCCGCGTGGGCCCCTTTTTTGTGGCATCCGGATACGCTGTACCTCCAGTACTTGAAACAGGGAATGATCGCCGCCGCGGAACATGCGTTGGACAGCCTCGCGGCCGCGGAGTTGTATTTTGGCCGTGGAGAGACTCATATCGGGATCAACCGCAGCGCGGCGGATCCGGCGTTGCCCATAGACAGGACGCTGGATATCCTGGTGGCGAAATCAACGGCGGGAACGGTCAAGGCGGTTCTGTTTCTCACTGCCTGTCACGCTGTATTTAACAATGCGGGAAGAGAAGGATTTACACTGAGCGCCAATTTTCCGGGGGTAACCCGGAAACTTATTCTGAAAAAGACGGGAGCTCCCTCGGTGTTTATCCAGGGATGCGCTGGGGATATCAATCCGGCGTCGTCCGATCATGTGGCCACGGGAACCGAACTGGCAAACGATGTTTTTCGCGTGATGAGCGGCCCGATGACGAAACTAAGCGGGAAGATCGATTTTGCCGTCGATAGCATGCACATCCCGGTCCGGCCCTGGAGCCCAGAAAGGATTCGCGCTTTCAGGAAAGAGAACGAAGGCAAGCCGGGCGACGTGGAAGCCGTCAAAAACATACGCTGGTCCGATCTGATGCTGCGCCGCTATGCTTCCGGTAAGGTGCATGATTACCTGCCGGAGTATTTCCAGTATCTTTCGATCGGTAGTTGGGCGATTGTGGGGCTGTCGCGGGAAGTAGTGGATGAGTATGGGCCGGCTATCCGCCGGCTCTGGCCCGATAAGGCAGTTTCGGTGGCCGGGTATTGTAACGACGTGGCCAGCTATCTGCCGCGCGAGTGGCATGTGGTTACGCAGACGTACGAAGGATACGGCTCTTTCTTCTGGTACGGCCAGCCGGGACTTCCTCCCATGAATGTCTTCGATCAGGTGATGAATGGCGTCCGGAAATTTAAGGATAAGCAGCTACGGTAAAGAAGCCCGTAAATAACAACCCCACCGGCAATAAAAATGTCACATGCAGTTATCGCTCACCAAAAAGGCGGAAAAGGACCGGGAGGCGCGGCGCGGCCTGCACCCTTTGGTCATCATTGGGGCTTTGTTTTTCATTTTCGGATTCGTAACCTGGGTGAACTCAGTACTGATCCCCTATCTGCAGATCTCCTGCGAGCTTAATAGTATGCAGGCATACCTGGTCGCCTTTTCATTCTATATCTCTTATTTTGTCATGGCTGTGCCTTCCGGCTGGGTGCTCCGCCGTGCCGGCTATAAAGAAGGAATGTCCTTCGGGCTCGCGCTAGTCGCAGCCGGTTCGGTGGTGTTCATTCCCGCGGCGTTGTTCCGGACCTATTGGATTTTCCTGGCAGGCCTTTTTGTACAAGGCGCGGGGTTGGCCCTGCTGCAGACAGCAGCCAATCCCTATGTGACGATCCTGGGCCCCCTGGAGAGCGCGGCGCGCCGCATGAGCATAATGGGGATCTGCAACGGCGTAGCCGGCATCCTGGCCCCCGCGGTCCTGGGTGCCGTCATTCTGAGCCATGCTGACGAGCTAACCAGGACGCTGGCCCATCTGTCCACCGGCGAAAAAGCAGCAGCGCTGGACGCGCTCAGCCGGAAGGTGATTTTGCCTTATATCGCGATCGCCTTTGTCCTGGCCATGCTGGCCCTGTGGATCTACCGGTCCGGACTTCCGGAGATCAGAGAGCCACTCGAAGAAGATCTGGTGGAAGGAGACGGTCCCGCCCCGGGCAGCATATGGCATTTTCCGCATCTCGTGATCGGCGCAACCGTTCTTTTTCTCTATGTCGGCGTGGAAGTGATCACCGGCAATACCATTATTCAATATGGTGCCTTTCAGCATATTCCGCTCGCTTATGCCAAATTTTTTACGAGCTTCGTCCTGACGGGCATGCTGGTAGGATACGTGGTCGGCATTTGCTGTATTCCAAAATGCTTTAGCCAGCGAACGGCGCTGGCCTGGTCGGCAGTCTTAGGCACGCTATGCGTCGCTGGCGCGTTGACAACCCGCGGATTGGTTTCCGTGGTCTTTGTGGCCTGCATGGGACTGGCAAACTCGCTGATGTATCCCTCGATCTGGCCGCTGGCCATCGACGGGCTCGGACGGTTGACCAAGAGGGCTTCGGCCCTGCTCGTGATGGCCATTTCGGGAGGGGCATTGCTTCCGCTCGGATATGGCTGGCTGGCGGATCATACCGATGCCCGTCGTGCCTATTGGATTGTGGTTCCGTGTTACTTGATCATCGGTTATTATGCCCTCCGGGGCTACCGGACGGGAAGAAAAAAAACTGCAAAGAAAACGACGCGCGCATGTTATTGATCGCTGACGGCGGTTCGACGACCGCTCAATGGTGCCTGGTCTCTCCGGAAGGAAACCTGACCCGGTTCGAGACCGAAGGATATAATCCGCATTTCGTAGATAAGGATCATATTGTTTCATCACTCGGACAGGCGATCCCTGCGGCGATGGATTCCCGGAGGGTCCTGCAGGTGGCTTTTTACGGTTCCGGTTGCATGGCCGGCAAGGACAAAGTCATGGAATCTGCGCTCTGCACCGTTTTTCCCCATGCAGTTGTGCAGGTGCAAGGAGATTTGCTGGCTGCCGCACGGGCACTTCTGGGTAAAACACGGGGGTTTGCGGCCATACTTGGCACGGGTACCAATACCTGTCTGTATGATGGCCGGAATATTACGCGGAATATAGACTCCCTAGGGTATATGCTCGGAGACGAAGGAAGCGGAAGTTATATTGGTAAAAAATTAATTTCCGACTATCTCCGGGGACAAATGCCCGAAGAGATGGGAGCCGCTTTCGGCGCGTGGATCGGCCTATCTTTCGATGATATATTTGATCGAATCTACGCCCAGCCGCTTCCCAACCGCTTTTGTGCGGAAGCTACCAGGTTCGCAGGGAGTCATATCGGGCATCCCTATGCCCGGCGTATTGTTAAAGCTGCTTTCAAAGATTTTTTTTCCGGGCTTGTGTGCAGGTACCCTGGCTATGACCGTTATTCCTTCAATTGCATTGGCTCGGTCGCTTATTTTTTTTCAGATATTCTTTCCGAAGTGGCGGAAGCCTACGGTATGCAGACAGGTAAGATCATCCGCCACTCCTTAGACGAGTTGATCCGTTATCACCTGGACAATCCCCTTCTCTGATCATACGGGTATTGATCCACACTTTTTACCTGCCGGGTTCCTCGTGGAACCGCAGGTTTGCAGCGGCGGTCACCGATGCGTTGGGGTGGCCGGGTTATAATCGCGCCGGAAGACGGCCACGGCTCCCGATATCGCAGCCGGCGTTCCTCAGCAGGAAAACTGCCTGACTGCTTATACCGTGGAGCCACATCGCAGCTACCGGCATGATAGAATAGCTGTTCCCATAGAAGATTTTCGGAACACTTTTCAATACGCCGGCGAGAAATACTCATTGGTTCGATGATGAACAAAACTTCTTTACGGATTAGTTGCTGCAGCCTTGACTGGTTATCTGAGCGGACGCTTTAGTGACAGGGCACATCTTGCATGGACGTCGTCTCTTATCTTTGCCTAGTGGCACCATTACTGAAACCGCGTGCCACGGCAATAGATTCCGCGACGGGCAAGTGGAGATTGTCTGATCCAAATGCTTCACTTTCCTCGCTATTCCGGACAGCATTTAACCCACTTCCTTATTTTTTCTGCCAGAAAAGATGCGCTGTTTTAGAAAAAGAAAAAAAAGCTTGGATTAATCAATTTTAATTTTAAAATTTGTCCTTTGTAATGACTACGTATTCAAAATAGCGGATAATGACCTTCGACGACCTGCCTGAAAAAATTTATACCTCTGAAGACGTTGCCCGAGAAGCGGGGGTTTCCCAGTCGACGGTATCCCGGGTATTCACGGCCGGTGTCAACGTATCGGAGAAAAAGAGGAAGCGCGTGTTGGAAGTGGCCAAACGTTTGAATTACCAGCCGAATGCCCACGCCCGAAGCCTCATCACCAAAAAGGCAAAGATCATTGGGATTGTGATGCGGGACATTCGTAACCCGTTCTATTCAGCGGTATTGGAGATCTTTTATAACCGGCTGTCTGTCAGGGGTTACCATATCATTTTTATTAAATCCGAGAATGAAGAGATCCAGGAAAAGGAGATCATGCAGCTGTTGGAATATAATGTGGAGGGGGTGATCATCACCGACGCGTTGCTTTCCGAGGCGGCGGCCGAGCGCTTTAAGCGCAATAGCATCGTCGTGATTCTTTTTAACCGGTATACGGAAGATGCGGAAAATAGTGCTGTTTTCTGTGATAATTACCTGGCTGCCAAGCAAATCGCTGATTACCTCGTGGAAATGGGTCATAAGTCCTTTGCTTTTATCTCTGGGCCGTCCAATACTTCCATCACGATTGACCGCTTGAAAGGTTTTCAAGAAGTGCTGCAGCAAAGAGATATCCATGATTTGGTCATCGCCTCCGGCAATTATACCTATGAGAGCGGCTTTAAATCGGCCCAGGAACTGATGGTGAATCATAAGGATATTGACTGTATTTTTTGCGGTAATGACATCATTGCCCTGGGGGCGATGGATGCCATACGGGTTATCGGACTAAAGATTCCGGAGGACGTGTCGATCATAGGCTTTGACAATATCCGTATGGGTGCCTGGCCGTCCTATTCATTGACGACCTGGGAACAACCGCTGGAAGAGATGATGGATAGCACAGTGGATATTTTATTTCAGGAAATCAATCATAGGACCAAGACACATAAGACTATCATGATGAAAGGGCATCTTGTAGTACGGAATTCAGTCAAGTCAAAAAATACCGTCGTTCGATGACCTTTTTTTAAGGCATTTATGAATACGTATGCAGAAATGCCTTAAAAACGAAGCAATTGTAAAATTTCAGATGGGCCGGGGCATCCCGTTTTGCTCCGGAATATCAGCATCAAGTATCCAATATCTGTTACTCGCGTGATCATCCTTCTTAAAACGACCCTTAAAACCTTTATCAATGCCAAACATTTATTCCAAAAGAAAAATGCTTTTTCTCGCAGTGACGGTGGGCGGCTGGCTGATGGTTGTACTGCCCTCGGTGTCTCATGCTGCCCGAAACACGTTACGCCTGATGCATGCGTCACGGGCGGTGCTCTTAACGGATTGCTGGAAACCGGCCCGCTTTCCCCGATCCACATCTCTTTTTCCGGAGGCGCTCGCCACCCACGAGGTGAGGGGGCTGGTGACAGACAGCAGCGGGGCACCGCTGCCGGGAGTGACTGTGGTAGTCAAGAATAAGATTTCCATAGGCACTACCACTGATCTGAACGGCCGTTATATCCTGGAGGTACCCGATAATGCCGTGCTGGTCTTTAGCATGGTGGGCTTCGATACCCAGGAGATAGCCACGGCCGGGAAAACCGAAGTACGCGTCAAGCTGCTTCCCACGCGCTCTGTGCTCGGAGAAACCGTGGTCGTGGCTTTCGGTACGCAAAAACGTTCCGATATGGTCGGCGCTGTCACCTCCGTAAACGTCGCCGACTTAAAGACGCCCTCTTCAAACTTGACGACCGCCCTTGCAGGCCGTATCGCCGGGATGATTGCCTTTCAGCGGAGCGGCGAGCCCGGTAAGGATAACGCCAATTTTTTTATCCGGGGCGTAGCATCCTTTGGAGTGGGGAAGGTAGACCCCCTGATGCTCATCGACGGGGTGGAATCGTCGGTCACGGAACTGGCGCGCCTGCAACCCGATGATATCGCCAGCTTCTCGGTGCTCAAGGACGCGACCGCAACGGCTTTATATGGCAGTCGCGCGGCTAACGGCGTAATCCTCATTACGACCAAGGAAGGAAAGGAAGGGAAGGTGAAAATATCGCTCCGGGCGGAAAACTCCTGGTCCATGCCTACCTCGAACGTGAAGCTGGCCGATCCGGTGACCTACATGAAGCTGTATAACGAAGCTGCCTTGGCGAGGGATCCTTTCGCCTCAGCGATATACACCCATGAGAAGATAGACGGTACCATCAGCGGCCAGGATCCCCTTGCTTTTCCCGCCACCGACTGGCGGAAGATGCTCTTTAAAGACTATGCGCTGAATCAGCGCTACAATCTCAATGTCAGCGGTGGCGGTAAAGTGGCCCGCTATTATGTGGCTGGATCATATTCCAAGGATAACGGTGTATTGAGGGTCGATCACCGCAATAACTTTAACAATAATATCGACCTGAAGAGTTATACGCTAAGGGCCAACGTCAATATCAGCCTTACAAAGACCACGGAACTGGAAGTCAGGCTGAATGGGAATTTTGATGATTATGAGGGGCCGCTCTCGGGCGGCGCGGCTATGTATAACGAAGTGGTAAACACCAGTCCGGTTGATTTTCCAGCCTACTATCCGGCCGACTCTGCGCACAGCTATCTCAACCATATCATGTTCGGAGGTCTCCGAAACAAGACGTTCTCCAATCCCTATGCCGATATGGTGAAGGGGTATCAGAATAACAGCCGCACCCTCATGCTCGCCCAACTGGAAGTAAACCAGGATCTGTCTTTCCTTACTTCGGGACTGACCCTGCATGCGATGATGAATACCAACCGCCTTTCCAGCTTTGAGGTGGCACGTCAGTATGCACCGTTTTACTATGACCTAACCGCTTACGACCCCGCCACCAAGCAATACTCCCTGCTCAATTTCAACGAGGAGACGGCTACCGAGTATTTGGATTATAATTTGCCGGACAGGAGCCAGTCGAATGCTTTTTACCTGCAAAGCACCCTGAATTACGACCGGACTTTTAACGAAAAGCACCATTTCAGCGGCATGTTGGTATATTATATGCAATCCACCATTAACGCAACGCCCGCCAGCCTCCAACTGTCGCTGGCATCCCGTAACATCGGTCTGTCGGGACGCGGCACTTATTCTTATGACAACCGCTATTATACGGAATTTAACTTCGGGTATAACGGATCGGAACGATTTTACAAGAGCAGGCGTTTTGGCTTTTTCCCATCCTTCGGTCTGGCATGGAGCGTATCGAATGAGAAATTCTGGCAGCCCATCAGTAAAGTGATTTCCAATTTCCGGGTACGCGGTACCTATGGGCTGGTGGGCAACGATCAGATCGGAGCCGCGGATGACCGTTTTTTTTACCTGTCAGAGGTCAATATGAACGATGCGGCCCATGGCGGCCACTTTGGCAAGGATGATGCTTATTCGGCGAGCGGGATTACGGTTACCCGGTATTCAAATCCCGAGATCACCTGGGAGGTGGCGCGAAAGGCGAATGTGGGTGTCGAATTGGGATTTTTCAATCAACTGAATATAAAGGCTGATTTTTATTCGCAAGTACGTAAAAATATCCTGATGACCCGAGCTTCCATCCCTACGACGATGGGGCTTTCGGCTTCCGTGCGTGCCAATGTGGGGGAATCTTCCGGCAAAGGCGTGGAGTTCTCGGCGGATTACCAGCAATTTTTCTCCCATCAGACCTGGCTTAAGATACTGGGTAACTTTACCTATTCCACGGATAAGTATAAAATCTATGAAGAGCCCGATTATAAGACAGAGCCCTGGCTTTCTCACAAAGGCTTGGCGCTGTCGCAACCGATGGGCTTTATTGCGGAGCGGCTTTTCGTGGACAGCGTGGACGTCGCCAACTCTCCCCCCCAGGCTTTTGGCAGCTCGGTGATTGCAGGGGATATCAAATACAAGGATATCAATAAGGACGGAGAGATCACCGATCTGGATCAGGTGCCTATCGGATTCCCTACTACCCCGGAGATCGTTTACGGCTTGGGATTTTCGTTCGGGTACAAAAACTTCGACGTTTCTACCTTTTTCCAGGGGGTAGCGCGGGAATCGTTCTGGATTGACCCTGCCAGCGTGCAACCGTTCGTGAACGGCGGCCGCCAGATCATTAAGGCCTTCGCCGACAGCCATTATACCACCGACAACCAGGATATCTACGCCTTGTGGCCGCGGCTGAGCACCGTCGATAATGCCAATGACAACCAGCTCAGTACCTGGTGGCTGCGCAATGGTGCCTTTCTTAGATTCAAACAAGCCGAAATTGGATGGACACTGCCGAGCGGATGGTTGAAAAGGACGCATATGCAAAGTACCCGGATATATGTCAACGCGACTAATCTGCTGGAAATCAGTTCCTTTAAATTATGGGATGTAGAAATGGGTGGGAACGGCCTTGGTTATCCGATCCAGCGTGTGATCAATATGGGCATTAACGTTAACTTTTAAAATCTCCCTCGCTATGAAAAAATTTTTTATGCCAGCCTTCCAGAGACGCTTGCGGGTGCTTGCCTTATCGGTTGTGCTGCCGTTGGCGTGGACCTCCTGCAAGAAGTACCTGGACATCGTACCGGACAATATTGCCACCATCGATAATGCCTTTACACTACCTTCTACCGCGGAACGATACCTGGTCACCTGCTATTCGTTTATCCCTCCGGAAAGCGATCTGCCTTACAGTACCCTGCTGTCGGGGGACGACCTCTGGCTGCCGATTGACCCGCTGCCTACTTACGAATTTGTGGCCGACGAATGTTGGGGCATCGCGTTGGGGCGGCAGAACGTAAATGCGCCCCTGTTGGATTACTGGAACGGCCCGCTGGGGATTAGTGGCCTTTGGGAAGGTATCCGTGATTGCAACATTTTCCTGGAACATATCATGCAGGTGCCGGGAATGAGCAACGTGCAACAAAAGCAGTGGGCAGCGGAAGCCAAATTCCTGAAGGCCTATTATCATTTTTATCTGCTCAGGATGTACGGCCCTATTCCCGTGATCAAGACAAATCTGCCCATATCGGCCTCTACCAGCGAGGTAAAAGTCAAACGTCAGCCGGTTGATTCGGTGTTCAGCTATATCGTTCAGTTACTGGACGAGGCTGCGGCGGATCTTCCTGTACGCGTTACAGATGAAAATCAGGAGCTCGGAAGGGCTACCCGTTTGGCCGCCATGTCCCTGAAGGCCAAGGTGCTGGTCTATGAAGCAAGTCCGCTATTCAATGGCAATGACGATTACGCTGGGTTTGCTAACAAAGATGGCACTGCGCTGTTTTCTGGCGAGGTAAGCCTGGATAAGTGGAAAACGGCGGCCCAGGCCTGTGGGGAAGCGATTCAGGCCTGCGAGGCGGCCGGTTATTCGCTTTACCGTTTCCAGCCCACCGCCCAGGCGCAGAATCTCTCCTCCGAAACAACCACCAAGCTGAACATCCGTAACATCATCACGGAAAGATGGAATTCGGAGATTATTTGGGCAAACCCGAATTCCACGACCGTCTACCTGCAACGGCAAGCAACCCCGTTCGCCTTAGATCCGGCGGCGAAGGCTAATGCGCTACCGCGCGGGAATCTCAGCGTACCGCTAAATATTGCTTCTCTTTTTTATACCCGCCATGGCGTACCGATCGATGAGGACCGGACCTGGAACTACGCGGGCCGCTATGACCTGAGAACCGCCACCGACTCCGATAAATACGAGATCGCGAATAATTATGTTACGGCTGCCTTCAACTTTGACCGGGAAGCGCGTTTTTACGCCGACCTGGGATTTGACGGTGGCATCTGGTATGGTCAGGGGGTTTATGACGATAATAAAAATGATAACTGGGTTGTCCAGGCTAAAGTCGGCCAAACTCAGGGAAGACAGGGCGTGACGCTTTTCCCTATTACCGGATACTATGCAAAAAAATATGTCTATTATACCAACGTGATGTCAACCAGCGCTAATGTTTATTCGATGTATGATTATCCCTGGGTGGAACTCCGGCTTGGTGACCTATATCTTTTATATGCCGAAGCGCTCAATGAAGCAGATGGACCTTCTACTGCAGTTTACCAGTACCTGGATTCCATCCGGGCGCGGGCAGGGCTTCCGGACGTCGCGGACGCCTGGGACCAGTATGCCAAGGATCCCGGAAAATACAAAACCCAGGCCGGGCTCCGGGAAATCATTCACAGGGAACGGACTATTGAAATGGCTTTCGAGGGGCAGCGGTTTTGGGACGAACGCCGGTGGAAAACAGCCGTTCAGACGTACAATAATCCCATCACCGGATGGGATGCTTCCCAGGAGAATGCTAGTGCCTATTACCGCGTCAAAGTACTGTATAATCAGACTTTCAGCTTAAAGGATTATTTCTGGCCGCTCCGCCAGAAGGACATCACTGTTAACGATCTTCTGGTTCAGAATCCCGGCTGGTAAACCTTAAACATGATCAACATGAAAAAATATATAACCCTCTTATTGGCGGTCCTTTGTATCATTTTTTTAACGGACTGCAACGATTTCGAACATAAGCCATGGGGACCCCAGGGAAGTGCACCCGGCCAGGTGACGCAAGTGCAGGTGGAAAACCTGCCGGGAGCGGCAAAGCTGACCTATGAACTGCCCGGTGATCAGGACCTGCTCTACGTCATGGCCGTCTTTACCCTGCCTTCCGGGGAGTCCCGGTCGGTGAAGGCTTCCGTCTATCGGAATTACCTGTTGATGGAGGGTTTCCCCCTCGCCACGGATTACAAGGTCCAGTTGTATACCGTCAACAAATCGGAAGCGCGTTCCGAGCCTGTGAGTGTGACCGTTCATCCTTCCACCCCTCTCTTGCAGGATGTATTCGCCTCCCTGGTGGTAAACCCCGATTTTGGAGGTATCAATATCAAGGCAGAGAATTCGATGGGACGGGGTTACGTGTATTCCACCCTGGTTAAAGATGCCCGGGGCATGTGGCAGCTCGTTGATCGTAACTATTCCGCCCTTGATTCGCTGAATTATTCCGTGCGCGGATTGGATTCGACGGAAGCCGAGTTCGGCATATTCGTGACCGATCAGTGGAACAACAACTCCGATACGCTGGTGAAAAAGTTGAAGCCTCTATATGAGGAGTTGCTGGACAAGAGTACCTGGAAACTGGCTCCGCTGCAGTCGGATTTCAGCACCCCGTTTTATTCCTATAGCAACGTAGAACACATCTGGGACAATAATATTCATGAGCAGAACGGTATTTACGATTATTACTACGCCCATCCGGTAGCGGCGCCCCCACTGCCTTCCTGGTTCACCATAGACCTGGGGAGACCTTATAAGCTGAGCCGCCTGCGGGTTTATCAGTACGAAGGCTCGGGGCAGTATATGTATACGGATGGGAATCCCAGGGTCTATGAAATATGGGGTAATACCCAGGCTGTAGACAGCTGGGATAGCTGGAAGCTGCTGCAGCACTGCGTTTCTATCAAGCCGTCCGGCTTGCCTTCCGGTGTTCGCAATGCGGATGATGTGGCTTATGCCATTAAGGGCGAGGATTTTTCCTTTCCGCTTGACGCGCCCGCCGTGCGTTATATCCGCTTTAAGCTGATCGACACCTGGAGCCATCAGCCCAATCTTTTGCTGGATGAGATCACGTTGTGGGGACAGAAGAATTGATTCATGCATCCATTATCCAAAAAAAAATGCTTTATGCGTATCCCAAACTTAAAAAACGCGTCCTGGTTGTGGTTATCCTGTTTACTATTGATCTGGGCATCCTGCAGCAAGATGGACGACATAGAAAAGAAATTTACCAAAGATGGGGAAATGACCTATCTCTCCCGGGCGGATTCTCTCCAGGCTCATGGAGGTAACGGAAGAATCGCGGTTTCCTGGATCCTGTTTTCGGATCCTAAAATCACTTCTTATAAGGTGTTCTGGAACGACGGCCGCGATTCCGCGACAGGAACGGTCGAACGGGGCAATGGTGCAGATACCATTCGGCTGATGTTAAATGGCATGCAGGAAGGTACCTATTATTTCGAGGTTTATACGTTTGATGCGTTGAATCACTCTTCCATCAGCTCGGCGGTCACAGGTAAGGTATACGGGCCGAAATACGCCGCTTCCCTGCTGCCTCGTACCTATAAGAAGCTCTCCAGGGTGGGAGATGCTTTAGAGATCCAGTGGATGGATGGCGGTGACCAGTTCGCCGGAGGTACCCTTCATTATACAGATGATGCGGGAAAAACGACGGAGGTCGCACTTCCTAACCGGACGGACACCACTGTGCTGCCCGCATTTCCGAATGGTAGCAGCTTCACCTACAGTTCTGCCTTCTTACCGGAGCCCGGCGCTATCGATACGTTTTATCAGCAGGCGACCGTGAATGTACCGGTAGATACCGCCGACTGGCGTAAATATGTGTCGATCTTCGGACATTTGGGGTCGCTACTCGCGGAGGATCCGAACGGCCAAATATTCTGGTATGGCACCGATGGTCATCAGGGCTTTCAGAAAACGACCCCTGTGTTGCTTGACTATCCCTGGTATATTTTCGGATTGGTGCTTTCCTATCAAAATAACCTGATTGGTAAGGAAACGGAGACAGGCTTTCTCTACCGTTACGAGGTCGATGAGAACGGCGTACTGGCGCCTGCCCACTGGAGAATCGGCCCGGCGGGTTGGGAAGCGTACGATCTGCTTTTTACCAACGACGATTACCTATATGCCCGCAAGCCTGACGGTAGCCTGTGGCGTTACCCGCTGTTGCCTGGAGGTGATATGGGTAGCGGCACTTTAGTGAGCGGCACTTTTTCCCAATATGATAAAATGGTGGTAAGCGGCTCGTTTCTTTTTTGCAGGGACGCCTCGGGAAACCTTTGGCGTATCGCCGTCGCAGCAGACGGGTCGACCGCCGCACCGGTATTGGCCGCCGCACATTGGGACGCTTATGATATTATTTCGGTGCTTGACGGCGATCTGCTGGCACGGGATACGGAAGGCACGCTCTGGCGGATCCCGGTCGGCACCACAGGCGAGTTAGGACAGCCGAAGGCCATCTTAATTGTTTATGAAAGTATTTAGGTGCAGGGCGTTGTTATTTTTGGAACGCTTGCAAGGGGTCGAATCCAAGCTCAGTAAGGCTCATGCCGGCTCGGATCGATGAAAAAAACCTTAAACCCTATCAACTATGTTTGCACACCACCTGGATCTGATTATCGTTGTGGGATATCTTGTTATGATGTTAGGGGTGGCGTTCTGGTTTCGCCGGTTCGCCAACCAAAGCATGGAAAACTTCTTCCTGGGCGGGCGAAAAGTACCGGGCTGGTTAAACGGCGTTTCATATACGGCGGCGCTTATCAGTCCGGACGCCGCTACGGCTTATGGCGGCCTTGCGATCGTGACCGGCTCTTTTATATGCTGGTGGTATCTGAGCCGCTTCGGACTTGCCTTATTCCTCGGTGGGCTGCTGTTTGCGGTATTCTGGCGCAAGCTGAATTTATTTACCTCCCTGGAGTTTTATGATCTGAGGTTCCCCAAACGGGCTGCTTCGGCCATGCGGCTGTGGATTGCGGTGCGCACATCCTTGATCGCTATGCCTGCCTGGACGGGCATCACCTTGCTGGCGTCCTATAAGATCATGGGCCCTGCCTTTGGCTGGACCCGCATAGAAACGTTACTGTTCATCGTTCCTATCTCGTTTTTATACGTGTTTTTTTCCGGGTACCGGGGGATCGTTGTCTCAAACTTTATCCAAATGACGATTTTCTTACTGGGAACGATGACGCTGGCTGCACTCACGCTTTCTCACTTTGGGGGACCGGCGGCTATGGCAAGGATTCTTCATCAGCGCTTTCCCGGCCTGGCCTCCGAGATGCTGGCTTCCGTTCCGCCTGCAAAGCACGAGGTTTTTCCTATGATCGCAGCCCTGGCCTGGCTTTTTGGCCAGAGCGTGGGTTATGGTGGCGATGCGGCGCCGATGGGCGGGGCCATGGAGGGACAACGGATCCTTTCTACTCGAACACCCGCTGAAGCTTTGACGATGTACATCACCACAGCCCTGACCATGTTTATTTTGCTGTTGTTAGTGACGCTACCTTGTATCAGCGCTGCCGCGCTGTGGCCGGACCTTCGGTTGGCTGGTGCAGATCGTGAACTGGTCTACGGAAGGCTGATGAAAACGCTCTTGCCCGCGGGAGCGATGGGCCTGATGGTGGCGGCAATGCTTGCCGCCACGATGTCCACCGTCTCGGATAACTTGAATTTCGGCAGCCAGGTACTGGTGAACGATATTTACAGACGATGGTTCATGCGTAAAAAATCTGAAAAGCATTACCTCACTGCGGGGAAGGTCGGAATGGCGCTGATCCTGGCCATGGCTATTGCGGTGGTTTTCCAGGTGGGATTCATTATCGATGTCGCCATTTTTATGCTGCAGCTGAGCGCCGCTGAACTGCCGGCTAACTGGGTACAATGGTGGTGGTGGCGTTTCAATGGCCCGGCCCGAATCGCTGCTTCCTTCGGTGGCGCCGGTATATTCTGTCTGATAGTGTTGCTGCCCAAGGGGCTTGCCTGGACAGGAGTCTCATGGGCGGGCGCCCTGGTGCTTCCCTGGTGGTGGCAGACTCTGCTGGTCATGGGGCTTACGACGGTATTGTGGATTGTCGTGGCCCTTTGCACGCCGCCCGATCCGCAAGAGATATTGGAATCGTTTTACGATCGCGCAAAGCCGTTCGGGTGGTGGGGGCCGTTTCGACATCTCAGGAGACCTTCGCAGGAGCGTTTGCCGATTGCCAGGGGCCTGGGAATAGCCTTGGTGGGGTTCGCTGCCACATGCTTACTGATCATAGGGCTGACCAAGCTTTGGTTCGGTGCATATGAGTGGTCGTGTGCCGAACTGGCAGGATCGGCCATCCTGTTTTATTTGTTCCGGATACTGACCCAAAAATACCTCGCCATGCTGACGGCCCATACGGCCACGGAATCGGAGGACTCGCAGGCTATCACGACGCCGTATGCCGAGCCGGCCTGACAGGTCCGTCCGGCTTTCTGCCATCGTCTATTTGCTACTTCCTCAACCTAACAATTTATTCATCAATACAAACTTATGAAACACGTAAAAACGAAAAAAACGAGATCCAAAGCGCATGTGCTGTACCTGGGAGACTGGGTGTTTCATGTGGGACCGACGTTTATCGAGACGCCCTTCGGGACGGAGACCAAGGATGCGGATCTGCATTTTTATGGAAAGCGGATGGTGGAGGCCATCGAACCGCTGGTGGAAGTAAGCACTCTGGCCAACTGGGAATTATACCGGCTGGAGCCGGGGAAGTTGGAAGCTTACCTGGATCGTTCCGTCTGTCTGGTAATTAGTGACGTGGAAGCCAAATGCTTTCACCTGTACCCGAGTTTCTTTAACCGCGCACAGCGCGAGAACCAGGTGGTGACCTTTCCTGACCGGCTGAAGGCGATCAAAAGCTGGATCGAATCGGGCGGTGGGATGATGATGCTGGGAGGATGGCTTTCTTTCAGTGGCGTGCAGGGAAGATCCGGCTGGGGAAGAAGCGTAATGGCTGCTATGCTGCCGGTGAACTGTCTGACGACCGAGGACCTCGTAGAGTCCTCGGAAGGCTTCACGGCGGAGGTACTCCTGCCGGATCATCCCGTAGTGCAGGGCCTTCCCTGGGAAACTTTCCCCCCCGTGTTCGGCTACAATGAGGTAACGGCTAAACCGGATGCCCAGGTGATCGTACGTGTAAAAGAGACCGGTGATCCCTTATTAGTAGCGGGAGTATCACAAAAAGGAAGAATATTGACCTACATGTCCGATCCGGCACCGCATTGGGGTATTAATTTCGAACTATGGGAAGGATACGATCAATTCTGGCGTCAGTCACTTAACTGGGTAAAAAAGAAACATTGAGAGCAAAACAAGATATGAAGGAAAATATACTGACGGCTGGAACGGCTACCGTGGATATCACCCCCCCCCTGGAAATTGGCTTATTGACATCGTCTGTCAAGGGGTCATTCGCTCCTTTTAAGTCTAAGAGGCTTCCGCTGAAAGCCCGTGTACTTGTGCTCAGCGCCTCGGACGGGCCGGTGGCAATAGTCTCCCTGGAGCTATTGGGCCTCAACGATACGGCGGTGAGGGGCTGGGACGGATTTAAACGACAACTGTCGGGCGAACTTCCCCCCGAGCGGATCATCATTACCTGCACCCATACCCATAATGCACCCGAATCGCTGGCCTTCTCGGGGCTGTACCGGGAGCCCGCCTTCAGCCGGTGGCTTTCGCAAGTACAGCACAAAGTCAGGGCGGCGATCCAAAGTGCGCTCCGCGTTTTGGAACCGGTGCGCTTGGATTTCGGGTATACCACGGTGAGAAGCTATGCGCTTTTAAGGAGGATCCCGACGGCTGCGGGTATCGTCATGTCGGATGCACTACAGCCTGTGGAGCCTGAATGGATGAATCGCGAGCCGGTGGACAGGCGTGTAAGCGTACTCACACTAAGGGAAGCCTCGGGACGGCCCCTGGCCACGTTGGTACATGCCGTCTGCCACCCCGTTCATGAGATGTGCCTGCCGCAGATCTCATCGGATTATCCCGGAGAATTGTGTCTGGCGCTGGAAGCCTCCGGCGATTATGGTGCGGTGATATTTTTAAACGGTGCAGCCGGGAATATCAATCCGCCGACCGTATCCGAGGGTGCCGTGGCGGCGCACCGCCATGGGACCGCGCTGGCCAAGGCGGTGCATGACGGATACGAGACGCTGGCGCTGGAAAGAAACCTACACTTTAAGTCCGTCCAACTGACTGTTCCGGTCCGTCGGCATTATAAGTTGGATAACCCCCTGGATGCGGTAGCGAGAATTTCAGCGCTCGCGTTGGGATCGCTGGCACTTGTTTTCCTGCCTGGTGAGCCTTTCATCGAGACGGCACTGGAGATCGAATCCCGGTCTCCGTTTGCGCATACCATCGTAGTGGGCTATGCGGAGAATTCCATCGGGTATATCCCTACCGAGACCGCTATCCGCGAAGGAGGATATGAAGCGGGACCTGGAAAGTGGTCTTTTCTTCATGAAGGCACAGAGCGTATGATGGTGAAAGAAACGCTGCATATTTTAGAACAATTAAAAGCGACTGCTTATGAGACCTGTTAAACTGTTTGCACTGGTGGTAGGAATGGGCTTATGGCTGGGAGCCCGGAATCCGGCATTTTCGCAGTCTAAAACGGTGTATTTCTACGGCAACCCCACCAATGACCTGTATAAACTGATGCAACAGCAAGGTTTTAAGGTGGACCGCTGTCCTGATCCGACGACGGCTATACAGGCTGCGCCATGGGGATCGGCGGTGTTTTTGGTATCGGCCCGTTATCCCGAAACCGATCCCCGTCTGGCGATTACCGCCGGGATGCTCCGGGAGGCGGCAGGAAAAGACCTCAAGCTTTATGTGGAGTGCCCGGCGAGCTTTCCGGGCCTCGACATGGCAGCTAAACCGGTGGAAACAAACCTGGAAAGGGGGGTTGTGACTTCCAAGGTATTTGGAGACGCCCTTCAGCCGATGAGTTTATTGGGGCTGCACGATTGCTTTATTTGGCCCGTTACGGTGGAGCACCCGTTAATCGTCATGGCAAAAGTGGTCGGGATGGATAAGGCTGAATACGGTCTCTCGGGGACTACGGTTTATCCGCTGTTGTTTAATGAGCAGGGGGTGCTGGTTTCCATGGGGGGGCTGACGAATTTCCAAAAGGGGCGATATGGGCCGGCCACATCAATTAAAACGGTCTGGTCCTATATTTTGGGCTATATGACAGGGAAGGATATGTGGGCTATTCATGACTGGCCGATGGATGTGAGGCCGAGTTATCAGAAGTCGACGCCTTTGCCCAGGAATGCGCGGATGAGCAGCATCCGTCGGGGAACCTCCTGGTTTTACCGCGGACATTTTTTCATTCATCCCGACTGGAAGGCACAATGGCTGGAATACCAAGGAGACGGTACCAGCGCTTCGGGCCCCCCTTTAACGAGCAAGACGCCGAACGGCGATGGATCGCTGGGCATCATTCAGGGACAGGATTCCAGGGTGCTTGCCGATGGGGACCAACGGTATAATTACTGGCTCCGTGCCGATGTACAGGGTGAGGTCAGTATGGCACTCGCTGCGGCGGGAAGGCTTTTCAATAAGCCGCTTTACAAAGCGACTTCGAGGAACCTGATCGATCATCTTTTTTACCATTCCAATTTACGGGGGGGAGCAAAAAACGATTCTACGAGCCCTGCTTTCGGGTTAATCGGCTGGTCGGTCACCCAGCCCGGCACGTTTTACGGGGATGATAATGCACGTGCTATTCTGGGCATGATCGGAGCGTCGGCTTACCTGGGCACCGACAAATGGGATAAAGAGCTGACCGAGGCTATTATGGGCAATTTCCGGACGACGGGTGCCGAAGGGTTCAGGGGCGATCACCTGGCAGAGGGGGACATTATTAAAAACGGTTGGCCATTTTATTATGACAGACACTTAGTGTACATCCTTCCTCATTTTGAGTCCTGGATGTGGGCCTGCTATTTATGGTTGTACGGGAAAACACATTATGAGCCATTGCTGGAAAAAACGGAACGGGCTATTAGAATCACGATGAAGGCCTACCCCGACAAGTGGCTTTGGGGAAGCAGCATGCAGATGCAACGTGCACGCATGATCTTGCCCTTGGCCTGGTTGGTAAGGGTTTCCAATACGCCTGAGCACCGGGCATGGCTGGACAAGATGATTACTGAGATCAGCCGCTATCAGGATGTCAGTGGTGCGATCCGCGAGGAGATCGGCAACGGGCCAGGCATGTTCCGGCAACTTAAGACGAATGCCGATTATGGGACGGACGAAGGATCGCTTATCTATCAAAACGGTGAGCCGGTAGCCGATATGCTCTATGCGTGTAATTTCGCGCTCTTCGGACTGCACGAAGCGGCTGTCGCCACCGGAGATTCCGCATACCGGGCCGCGGCCGATAAGCTATCGGATTTTTTTACCAGAATTCAGGTACGAAGCAGCGTACATGCCGATCTGGATGGCGCCTGGTTCAGGGGTTTTGACTACGGTCGTTGGGATTTCTGGGCTTCTAATTCAGACAAAGGCTGGGGCGCCTGGTGTACCCTTACCGGATGGATCCAGAGCTGGATCGTCACCACGCAGATCGAGATGGAACAAAAACAAAGTTTTTGGGACCTGACAGGCCATTCAAAGATAAATCAGGTTGCCCCTTCGGTTATCAAACAGATGTTGGCCCGTTAGCCATACATGAGCCCTGGTTAATATTTTGAGATATCCAGGCAATAGTTATCTTGTAGCTTTAGCGGTATTTTCTGAAATCCTTGCCAAACGGCTGCGCTGTTAGAGCGAGCCGGTTTACGTATCCTGATTCTAAACCTGTGTTATGAGAAAGATATTCAGCGTGATGCTATGGGCCCTGGCTACCATCGGGTACTGCAGCGCGCAGCCTGAAGGGGAGCGGCCTCCTTTTCATATCGTGCCGGAGCCTGTATCAATCGTGTCAGCGCCTGGTGCGTTTTCGCTGACAGGTGCGACGGTCATCGTGGTGGAAGATAAGGAGGCCGCCCGGGTGGCTGAAGCGGCGGCCACCCTTTTGCGTAAAACCACCGGCTATCCGTTTGCCGTAAAAATTTCCCCGGCCGGCGTTACCGCCAACCGAATTATTTTTAAGTTGAATCATGTCCCAGAGGCCGTGCTTGGGAAAGAAGGTTACCGGCTCCTGGCAGATTCAAGCGGGGTCGTGATATCGGCCAATGGATCGGCAGGGCTGTTCTATGGCACGCAGACGCTCCTGCAACTACTGCCGCCGGGCCGGAGCGGGTCAATAGGTGAAAGAGATAGGAAAACGGATTCCTGGGAGGTGCCGGGTGTCGCTATTATGGATTATCCGCGCTTCGCATGGCGCGGGCTGATGTTGGATGTAAGCCGCCATTTCTTTTCCAAGGAATTCGTGGAAAGCTATATCGATGAAATGGCCAAATACAAGTATAACGTCTTTCATTGGCATTTGACCGATGATAACGGCTGGCGGATCGAGATTAAGGGGCTTCCCAGGCTGACAGAAATTGGGGCTTGGAGAGTACCGCGCACGGGTCGCTGGGGCACCTTCGCGCTGCCAGAGCCCGGGGAGAAGGCTACGGACGGGGGCTTTTACACCCAGCAGGATATCCGCGATATCGTGGTATATGCCCAAAGACGCTTTGTGACAATCGTGCCGGAGATAGACGTACCGGCCCACAGCCTGGCCTTAATCGCTGCCTATCCTAATCTTTCCTGTACCCAACTCCAGTATGCGGTTCCGCCTCAATACGGTCCCGCAGGCGAAGATAACGTCCTCTGCGTGGCTAATGATTCGACGTGGCTCATGCTGGATAAGATATTCACGCAAGTGGCGGCCTTGTTCCCCGGCAAGTATATTCATGTGGGCGGGGACGAGGCTAACCGGAGTTTTTGGCTGAAAGACCCTCATGACGTCGCTTTGATGAAGAAGCAGGGGATCGCCACGGGTGCGGGTCTCCAGAGCTATTTTGAATCCAGGCTGGAGAAGATCATCCATGCAAAAGGTAAATCCATGATGGGTTGGGATGAAATACTTGAAGGCGGTCTGCCGCCCGATGCAACGGTGATGAGCTGGCGGGGAATCTCGGGAGGGATCCAGGCCGCCAAACAGGGCCATCACGTCGTGATGACGCCGACGGGATCCTGCTATTTGGATTACTTGCAGGGCGACCCGCTGACAGAACCGGCTGCTGGAGGCGAACTTCTTTTAAGCACTTGTTACGCTTTTGATCCTGTACCGCCGGGCATTGATTCGGGCTATATTCTGGGTGGCCAGGGCAATCTCTGGACCGAAAATGTACCGAATGGACGCCATGCGGAATATATGACCTGGCCCCGTGCACTGGCACTCTCCGAAGTGTTCTGGTCTCCGGCGGCCAAACGTGACTGGCCGGATTTTGTGCGTCGTCTGCATCCCCAGTTTGCCTACCTCAGGGCAGACCATATCCATTACGCTACCAGTGCATATGATCCGGTGATTACCGCCGTAAAAAGCCCGGATGATTCACTATGGGTTAGACTGACGACTGAGATTCCGGGACTGGATATGTACTATACTTTTGACGGAACAGATCCGGACCGGTTTTATCCGAAATATAGCGGTCAGCCGTTATCGATTCCCGCGGGGGCTACCCAGATCCGGGTGGTTTCTTTCCGGCAGGGTCATCGCTTGGGTCGCCAAGTGAACTTCCCCTTAAGCGAACTGAGCCATCGCCTCCTGCGACCTTAAAGCAAAGAAGGATCCACGGACGGCTGACGGGTAACGGCGCTGGGTAACGGAGAATGATTCCTGCGGAATGCTCATAAGACCTCGGCGGGATCTAATTCATATTTCGAGGGAAGGAGTGAGTTGGCAATAGAGGGTTGGTCAAGAAGACAGGTTATAGTGAGAATGTGTAAGGACATTCTTATAGTCACTTACGTTTTTAATATGGTTTTATGAAGTACGGTCGTTGTTTTCGCTTGATTGCTGTTGTCATGGTGCACTGCGCTTTAGGGATTGGCCAGTCATCGGACGACATACATCAACAGTATGAGGGTGCTTATTTTTCAGGAACGGGAGATACCGAATATCTTTCCTTATTGGATAGCGCCTACGGCATGATGCAGCCGAATCCCTGGGGTGAGAATTTAAGCATGCTATATACGACGGACTGGAATGGTTTTGTCGAGGGGCCTACCTGGGATGCCTGGTGGATACAGAATTCTTTCGGGCCAACCTATACCATGCTTCCCTTTCTGAACAAAGCCTATCAGACCTTTGTCCGTAACGCGCAGGCCTTGTGGTTTGATCATATGGGTAATGGCGTTCGCGCGGGAAAGCTGGGCTTCGTGGCCCCGGTGGGTGCGCTATGCGACTGTGCCTCGCCTACATTGGTGGTTTATAGGCAGGGAGACGGCAAGGTAAACCTCCATGATTGGGCATTCGGCTTTACGGCAGCGGGGATCATACTGCAATCCGAATTGCTGCTGATCAGCCGTGACATGGAGGATATTAAATATTACGTTCCTTTGCTTGAAAAGAGCGCCGATTTTATTGATACGCGGCTGAACCCGGTCAATCATATGTTTCTCGTTGGTCCTGCCGCTATCATATTGGAGCCCAGTTTTGCGGGGACCGGCATCTTATCGAAAGACGGGTCCTATGGAAAGGCCTACCTCGCCGAGATATCAATCAATTATATCGCGGCACTGGACCGTCTGATTGAACTGGAAAAAATGATGAAGCGGTACGAGAAGGCTCAAAGCTATAGCAATCGTATCAAGTTGATAAAAAAGGGACTGGCTCAGTTTGTAACGGATAAGGGATATTTTGTGAGGTCTATTGATCCGGACGGGACGAAGCACGGGGTCTATGGAGCGCCGGTTCATGGATACTTCGCGTCTTCGGCCAATTGCGATGCGATCGCTTTTCGGATTGCCGATGATCAACAGGCACTGAAAATATATGACATGATTAAGTCCGTGCCACAGCTTCGTCCTTATAAGTTAATGATCCCCAATTATCCTGCCTACGATGACATGTATGAATATGACGGTTTGTTTCAGTATGGCACCTGGGTGAATGGGGGAGAGTGGGCTACCCAGGAGGCACGCGTGCAAATGGCTTATTATCGTGTGGGTGCCTACCAGGATGCGGCAGCGTCTTTTCATCAGATATTAAGCCGCTCCCATCGCTTCCGGCTGGATAATCCGCTTACGCAGTTTGGTGCGGTGGAATATCAGCCTAATTTACCCGTGAATTGCGTATATGACTGCTGGGGCGTTCCCGGCGGATTCCTGCGGGGGCTATTCGAATACGTATATACGGCCCAAGGATTGTGGTTATACCCGCATATCCCTTCAAGCATCCACGCGCTGAATCAGAAGTTTCCTGTATATTTTGGCAAAAAGGAAATCTATATTTCGGTAAATGGCCATGGAAACCTGACAGCCGTGGAACTAAATGGTGAGGCGGTGAAGGACTTCACGAAAAAGAGCGTTTTTCTTCCCTTGGATGCTTCCCCGGGTAAGTTATACGTTTCCCTTGGATTGGGCGGAAGCAGGGCAAAGCCCATCAATATGCTGTCCACGCCACCCAATAGGCCAGCGGCCATTTCTTTGGGTAAGGCGCCTGATTATTGGGATATCGATCTTCTTTGCGATCCTACCGACACGGCGATCGGGGTGACGAAGCCAGCCGTTCTCAAAAATATAAGAAAAATGGCTTCCTTTTACAAGGCCCTGCTCAAACAAGGCAGGGAGAATAGCTATGAAGCGCAGCACGCGGCATTGATCCTCCAGATGGTAGCGGCCATTCATGAGCGGCGGACCTTAAGGGGACTAGGTCGGTTGAATCCGCTTTCGGAACCCGCTCAGTCAGCGGCCGATCATCTGTTTATTGGCACCGTTCGAAACTTAACCCAAGGGCTGGTGCGTCATCTGGAACAGTGCGGTCACTCCTCCGATCAGGGGAAGCGGAATATGTATCTTACCTGGGCTAATATTTAATGCTTTATCCGCCGTGATTTTGCGATTTCACAGGCGGATATCAATAGTTATAATATGGTCCAGGGATTAAGTTCACTTCGAAACCAAACCGAATGACTTCTTCGAAAGATGCTTTATGATTAGGCGACGCGACTTTGATAAGACGGAAATCGTTGGCTTTCTATTTTCTTAGTCCCTCGTGACACAACAGGCGAACGTAATCTGTTTTCATAGATGATAACAAAGCTGGTTTTAGTGTTGTGCCTCGTGGCAGGTCCGGCCGCTCATGCCGCGACAGTATATGTCAATGATTATGGAGCCGTTGGAGATGGGATTGCCGACGACGGCGCCGCCATTCACCGCGCTTTTCTCGCCATGATGGCGTCCAAAGGACCTAAGACATTGGTACTGACAAATGGATTGACCTATTATATCGGGAAAGGAGCAGGCAAATATTTATTTGATATCGATTCAGCAAAGCATATAACCATAAGGGGACAAGGAGCTATTGTACTGCTTTCTGCCGGCATGGGATTGATGTCTGTTCGTGAGTCATCGGATATTCGCCTCTCTGGTATTTCGGTTGATTACGTGCCTTTGCCTTTTGCCGATGGGTTGATAAGAGCCGTTGATTCTGTCGGGGGATTCATTGATGTCAGCGTAAGTGAAGGCTTTAAAATGCCACCTGAGGGCGGTCCTTCAGGCGCTCCCGCGGAACAGGCCTATTTTGGGATGTTATGGAATTCCGGTCGCCATGGATTGCTGGGCACACACTATTGGGTTCGGGATTCCAAGCTGGTAGAAGGGGAGCACCGTGTGATGCGGGTCTGGACTACGGCTGCCTTTAAGAGCTGGCAGGATATTAAACCAACGACGACACGCATCTCGCTTCCTGTGAGCGGCGTGAGCCATATCGGTTCCTATCAAGTAATCTGTATCCTGGATGCGGAGAATGTTTTTCTGGATCACGTCAATATCTGGTCCGCGCCATGCTTTGCTGTGGTGGTGAGCAGGAATCGCGGTGCCGTGACTTTCCGCGATGTGAACATCGTTCCCAAACCCGGTACCGGAAGGCTTACTTCGTCCTGGAGGGATGGGTTTCACGTGTCCAGTAACTATGCCAGGCTGCGGTGGGATGACTGCCGTGTTGAAGGAACCAATGACGACGCCTTCAACTTAAAGACCTTTACCGCCTCGGTAATCTCGGTGAAGTCTCCCCGCCGACTCGTGATTAGACAGAATTTCCCTTTAGATATTGTTCCCTACCCGAAAGGCGATGTTATTGCGCTGTATGATCCGCAGACGGGACTCCTGTTGGGTAAGGCGCGTATTGCGCGCAGCACGGGATTCTGCTTATCGGCCGAACCGGTGGCACCCGCGATTACCCTGGAACTTAAACGGCCTATCCCGCGGATCACAGCAGGCTGCCTTTTGTGGAACATCACCAGTGCCAATCCGCATACCTTATTGGAGCATTGCCAGATCTTTAACAGCTGTCGTTTTCACAGCCCTGTTACGCTGGATGATTGCACATTGGCTGCCTTGGGATGGTTTTACGGAGATAACATTGAGTCACCGATCCCCTCCCGGATCCGCATTTGTAATTCCAGGCTGTTTTCGGGTCGAGGTAATCCTACCCATGCGATTGTTTTTACGGTGAACATGGAAAAAAACGGAATTCTTCCCCATTCGGCTGAACAGCCTATTTCTGATATTGCCCTTACTGATAATCTGATTGACGGAGACTGCGCTTTTTCCAATATCCGTGGATTGACTTTGCGGAATAATCGCTTTGCATCGGATAGCATTAAACTGGTTTTAAGCAATTGTAGAAAAGTAAAGTTGATACATAACGTTCTCAGCCCGGCACAAATTACTTATTCTGATAATTGCACAAGACTGTCGACGACGCTCTCCACTACAAGAGTGGCTAACAAAGACACCGGAGATACATCTACAAAAGTGCGTAACGGTCGTTTTTCTCCGCCTGACGGATCAGCGGCGCGCTCAGAATGATGCTCAATAAATGTATTGGATGACCTGGCCTAGGGCTACACCTCGCCTTATGAAGCGGTTGATGCTTGTCTTACCCCATTTTACCCCCCCCTTTTTCGTAAACAGTGGACCAAAGACACCTATGTTGTGTCTGTGTAATAAGATAGCTTTGCCACGGCTGGAACCTTGTTAATGTTTTTTATTTTGGTGATAGGTGCTTCGGGATAACGGATCAGTGGTTAGCCTGAGCGTTTTGATGGTGGATCTTCCATCGGTGTGGTAAGAGATCGACCAGTTGGTCCTTCGGATAGTATTCGATTCGTTTCATGACGTCCAATAACCATTCCTGCGGGTCTATCTTCTGAAGCTTACAGCATTCAATCAGCGAGTATAACAGCGCGGCACCAGGTGCATGCTTTACGGATCCAAGGAACAGAACGTTCTTTCTGGTTACAGTTATTCCCCGCAGGGCTCGTTCGCTGGCATTATCGATGATCCCGTGTTTGTGATTCACATATTCCGACAGGGCTTCCCAATGATTGAGGATGTATTGGATGGCGACCCTTACGGCATCTTTTGGGGCATAGTGATCGATGACTCGCTCCAGGTATCGTTTCAGTGAGCGGAGTATTTTCGCGCTTCGTTTTCGAACCCTCTTCTTCCGGCCCGGAGACTGACCTCTGAGCTTCCGCTCTATCTCATACAACTGACCGACTCTCCGGAGCACTTCCTTGACCACCGGGTCCTGGTATTGGGGATCCTGCGATTCAAGTACCCGACGGGCGTGAGCCCAGCAGGATAATAGTGTGATGGCATCCGGTGACAGCCTTGATAATTGTCGGTAGGCAACATAGGCGTCAGCCATCAGCATCCCTTTGTAATCGCCGAGCATTTCAACGGCATGGATCGTCGCCCGTGACGCGCCGTACTGGAACTTAACCAGTACCGTCGTCGCATTCAGCAGCGTCCAGATCTGTCCCTTGAGCACCACCTTTTTCCTGGCCAACCCGGCTATGATCTCCGCTTCCATATCCGCATCGTCTTCTCCCAAGTCCATCGGCTCCCTCTTCCCGACGATCCTGTCCAGGTGGCTGTCCTATCTGGCAGCTACCTCAGCCTTGAAGCCCGCTATCCTGGTCGGCGTATCCAGGAGCTTGAAGGGCGTCTCATCCATACTCAATAGTCTGGTATCCTTCAGGATTTCGGTCCCCAGTACCGGCTCCAGGGGCGCCAGTATCTCAAAAGTCCTTCCCGCCCATCCGATCAGCGTAGCATACGACAGACCGCAGCCTGGTAACAATTGGATGAACCGGTAATACGGCATGTGCAGGCCGAAGCGGAGGTGCATCATATTACAGACCAGCTCCGTAGTCGCCTTGTACTTGTAAAATGGATATTCCGCGGCAACCGGGGCCACCACAATCTCACTCCCCCTGGCAAACTTATGCCGTACGGTCCGCTTGACAAAACAGTCGATTCTCAGTGACAGCCGTTCGACTACTTCCGAGGGTAGTTCCCGGTTCCAGCTGCTGTCATAGCCTTCGGGATAAACATGCTCAACCTCCCTGCGGATATGGGCAGGGATGGGGCTGCGCCCGGGGTGCCCCTTCATGTAGGCTCCCTTGCCCTTCTTTACCGCTGCCACGCGCCCATCCTCGCCCGATCCGGGTTTCTCCCCGGCCGTTTCCCCAGACTGCGGCAGCGCCTCCCCGACGGGCGACCCTTCCTCGCTTTTCACTTCCTCGTACACCAGATCCTCAGACTCGCCGCCACCGGCATGTTTCTCCGATGCCGATCCAAAAATCTTCTTATTGCGAAGGTTCAGTATCCGGGAGATATGGGTAATCTGCTGATGGGCCTCCACGATCTCCTGCTGCTGGGCTTCGATCGTGGCATCCCGCTCCATCACCACCCGCAACAGACCCTCCCTATCCAGGTGATCATAACAGCTTTTAATGGGTAGAGATTACACCCTACAAATATGCGTATTATATAATGCACCACATAATTTATTTTCGCTTTTTCTGTTCTTTTTTTCTTTTTTCGCCCACCTTTACGCCATGGAACGACTAACGCTTACACACGCTGAGGACATCCGCGCACAGATACTCGCTTACCTGGCTACCGAGGACCCGGAAGTACAATATTTGCTAAGGCTCAACGCTATCCTGTTACTGACCATGCCTAACGGACCGAGTGCCATTCAGATCGCCGATCTCTATGGGCTGGCACGACAAACGGTGACCCGATGGGCTGCCAGACTCAACAAATCCGGGACGCCTGATATCGCCCTGTTACGGGATACGCCCAAGCCCGGGCGTAATACCCGGATGAGCCCCAGGCAGATTGCGGCAATCGACAAGATTCTCTCCAGGTCTCCCCGCAAAGTGGGCCTCGACAAGGACACCTGGACAGGCGCCCTGTTGAGCGCCTATCTAAAGCAGCAATACGATATTGAACTGAAGACAACTATGTGCCAGCGATGGATGCGCAGGCTGGAAGATAAAAGGGAGAAGAAGCCGCGCAGGTAGGATGGCCGCTATCCACGGATAGCAGGCTGGACGGAGGCAGGGATTTTGCGTTGGTAACGCTTCCTGAAGCGTATGCTTTTCAGATCGACTCCCTGGAGGATGAACTGAAGGTCCTGCCAGGGAATAGGACGGCCCGACGCATCGCCCTGCGTCGCGGGCAGCTCAAAAGTTCCGCGCTTCAGGCGCTGTTGATAAATTTCGAACCCTTCCGGCATCCACAGCAACAACTTCACCTGCGTGCGCTGGCGGTTAAAGAAGATAAACACGTCTCCCGACAGCGGGTTACACGCCAGCTCACCGCGGACGATCGCCGTAAACCCCCGGAAGGTCCGACGCATATCCGCCGAGCCGTTATACAGGTAATGGCGGCGCGAGGCCGACAGGTGGAGCAGGCTCATAACAGCGTTTTAAACAGAGCTACTGTATTGGCTTCGAAAAAATCCACACGCGTACCGTTGGGCAGGGTCACCTGCACTGTCGCACGGCACCCGGATAGGTTGGACAACCTCACCTCTGACGGTGCCGCACTCACACGGCTAAAGCCCCTCTTCGGGTCTCCGGGAGAAGCCTGTCTCTTCAACGCCTTGTACCGCCAATAGTTGAACTTGTGGATGGATAGGTCATTGACTTTACAGTATTCCGGCACCGTAGACCCACTCGCCTCATACGATATGAAGTGCGCCTGCATCTGCTCCTCGGTAACGTTGCGATCTTCTTTACTAGCCATAGTTTTTTGGATGCAAAGCTACAAGCCACCAACACGATACCCTAGGTGTCTTTGGTCGACTGTTTACTAATATACCCTCAATTTGAGCGGATAACATCCGCCATTTCTTGCCCGACGTGTATCCAGCCGGACCCCGATTTCTACGCTCATGATTTTGCGCTTTACGTCCTCACATCTTCCCTTGCCATATTTGCACAAAATTTGCACAAAAACAACCCTTAAACGGGATTAAACAAACTTACGAAATATTCTAAATTGCTGGGAAACAATAGCTTAGTTCAATAACCTTAAAACCGGTT
>Ga0164242_10000861_pt1 | contig 36175 bp, 37 predicted proteins | sample OricomgcompostMG_FD_108783 | JGI IMG/M metagenome (GOLD analysis project Ga0164242, IMG submission 108783) | Miracle-Growth compost microbial communities from Emeryville, California, USA - Original compost - Miracle growth compost (MG) ... | reverse complement strand
GCCCGGCTCGGTCCGCACCGCCCGGCCGTAGTGACGCTCGGCGTCGAACGGGTCGAGACGTACGCCGCCGGCCGGGTCGCCCGCAGTGACAACCCGGATCGTGCCGTCCGGATGCGCCAGGCCGGAGTCGACGCGGCTTCCGCGCCGCATCCTGAGGTGGCCGGCATCCCGGAGCTCCCCCAACGACCGCTGGGTGAGCACGATCGAACCGGGCGCCTCGCCGACGAGGACGTCGATGCCGTCGAGCGGCTCGCTCGTGGTCAGGGAGGCAGCACGGACACGGTCGACGTGGTCGCCCCTTGTCGGCGTGCCGAGCCGTGGAGCGCGCACCCCGCGTGGGACGACGGCCTCGCCCGCCAGGACGGGCGCCAACTCGGCGACCCGGGCATAGCGGAACGCCCTGCTCTCGGTGAGCTCGAGTGCACCGGTCACGTCCGAGGCGAGGTCGGTCTCGTCGATCGCGGCGCCGGTCAGGTCCGCGACCCGGAAGCGTCTCGTGGCGACACCTCCGGCGAGGACCCAGAGCGCCAGGCTCTGGCGCGGTGCGGCGCGCCAGAGCCCGCGCGGCAGTCGTGCGGCGAAGACAAGGCGCTCGGAACGCAGGGTCTGCGCGCGGTCACGCTCGAGATCGCCGGTGAGCCGGTCGCAGAGGATCGCCGAGGCGCCGATGACGACGGCGACGTCCGCCGGTCCGAGGTCGAGCACCATACGGTCGACGGCTTCGAGCGCCGCCTCGTCCTCCGCGCCCACGACCGAGAGCACGCGGACCATGCTCGACGTCTCACCGCGACCGAGATCGATGCCGGCGACCACCGCACGCCGGCGGCGGGCGCGCGCCGCTCGGCTCCGGCCGTCGTCAACGAGCGCGGTGAAGCCCTCCGCGGCCGCCACCAGCTCGGGATGGGCACCCGACACGGCACAGGCGACGTCCTCCCCGAGGTGAGTGCGGCACACAGCTGCGACGGCGCGGACCAACGTCACCGCCTCCGGAGCCAGCCCGCGCTGACCCGCCTCACGACGGAGGCGTCCGGCGTCGATGCGCGACAACGCATCGACCGGACCGAAGGAGCTCTCGACGAGGTCATCGACATAACGGCGGATCGCCGCGTTGCCGGCCGCCTCGTGGACTTCGCGGAGGAGGAACTCGTCGCGAGGATCGACACGCTCGGCGGCGGCCAGCAGGGCCGAAGCCCCTATCTCGGAGATCTCGTCCACCCCAGTCGCGGTCAGGGCGAGGAGCGCCACGACCACGTCGAGGTCCGCCTCCAGCGGGGGGGACGCAGCGGGCGCGTCGGCGGCATGCTCGGGGTTGTTGCCGCGTCCGGTCTGCTCAAGCCACGCCACGACCTCGTCGCGGTCGAACCGCTCGACCCGGTCCACGACCATCACCGGCCGCGGGAACGGGAGGGTACGGCCACGCGCCGTCGGGCGCTTGCGCCACATCGAGACGGCCGGGCGACTGACATGCGCCAAGGCGGCGATGTCGCGCATCGTCAGCGTGGGAGCGGGATCGGTCACAGAGCCTCCGTTGGTGCCGATCACACCGTAGACCGATTCCGCACGTGCCGCCGTGATTTGCTGTTAAGCAGGGTTATCGACGTTCAACGTTCCCTTCCCGATCCTCGGCGACGCAGGCTCCTGTCCGCAGCAGGCCGTACCAAGTCGCCCACGTCGCCCCCACGGCGATGTCCCCAAGGAGCCACCATGACCAGCGGACCCCACGATCCTGGATCCCACGGTTCGGGCCGGAACCACCCCGGTCAGAACGAGATCGATGAGCGGCGCTGGTACCAGTATCCGCGACCGCTCATCCCGCCGCCGGCATCACCGCCGCCACGGCGTCCTCGGCGACGGCCCGTGATCGTCGCCGCCCTCGTCGCCACCGCCGTCCTCGTGCTCGGCAGTGCGGCGTGGGGCATCACGACCGCCGTACGCGATCACGACAAGGCGGCGGCCGCGGCCAAGGCGAAGGCGGCCCACGCCAGGGCGGTTCAGAAGTGCCGGAACCAGGTCGGCCGGTTCGTCGGCGCCCTGCGTGACATCGACTCCCGGCTCGACGTCGGCATGACGCAGTCCGACCTCTCCGACGCCACGGGGGACGCGGCGACGCTCGCCAACAGAATCGACGAGTCGGCACTCGCGCCGAACTGCGCCTCCGTCTTCGACCTGGCCAAGGACGCTCTCGACGCCTACGCGGGCACGGTCAGCGCCTGGAACGACTGCATCTGGGACGACGACTGTGACCCGGACACCGACGTCGACTTCTCACCCTGGTCCGACGCGAGCCACTACCTCGACGAGGCCTACGACGCCCTGCTCAGCGGCCGTCGTGCCCACGCGCTCGCCGCGCGCGGCACCCGGGGCTGACCCACGCACCACCGACTCCACCCACCTGACCCGAAGGGATCACCATGACCGAGTCCACGACTACCCCCGCCCGCCCCCGCAGGAAGCGCCGCGTCTTCTGGTGGTTCTTCCTCGCCGTCCAGGCGCTCTTCCTCATCTGGATCATCGCCGGTGCCTCCGGCGGCCACGACTACTCCGGATGCGGGACGCTGACCCACCAGCAGTGCGCCGACGCGCAGGACGTCGGCACCGGAATCGGAGTCGCCCTCATCGTCGCCTTCTGGTGCATCGTCGACTTCCTCCTAGCCGTCGGCTACGGCGTCTACCGACTGACGAGGCGCCGCTGACAGGGTCTGGGGCGCCAGCGATGGCGCGCCACCCGTCGGGGGCTCGTGGGGACGCCCCCGACACGCGACGGCCGGCGGTGGGCACCACCGCCGGCCGTCGTACGAGGGCGAGCGGAGTTCGGCCGACGTAGGTCGCCCACGCCCTGATGGCGAAGGCATAGCACGGCGTCCGCACGGCGACAAAGAGCACCGTGCCGTCGGTGTCGCCGAGGCGACTGGCCCCATCCTGAAGCCGCGCTGCGGTCCAGCGTAGAGGAGCCCGTTCGCTCCCCGGGGCGTCCTTGAGAGAGGAGCACGTGTTGCTGCTCCTGGCCGGTCACGAGCGCCTCGTGGGCGTCTCGGCCGAGCACCTTGATCGGCTCGGGCATCTCCCGGCCCGTCGGGACCACCACCGAGACCACAGACGAAGCCCGGCCTCGCGACGCCCCGCGGGCCGACCCACGATCAGGCGACGCCGCCGCCGTACGACGTCCACCAGCTCGTCCGGGAAGAACCGGATCTCGGCGGCCGTCGGCTCAGCGAGCGACCACCACTGCGTCACGGCCCGCCGCTCCAACTCGGTCCAGCCCCGCGTGTCCAAGGAGGTCTCTGAGGTCCGCGCGGCGAAGAAGTGCTCCACCTGGCGCTGAGGTTGATCGTGCTCCCGCCCTCGACGAGGAGCAGACGCGACGCCCGGGTCCCGCAGCACCATCCTCACCGCGACGCGGGTCGGTGCGGTCAGCCGCGCCCGGCTGTCCCGGCCGTTAAGGTGGGCTGGCTCACGTCCCGTCCGGCGAGGAGGTGCCGATGCTCCGTCCCTGGCGCCGCCGCCACCTCGGGACCGAGGCGGATCGCGTGACGTTCCGGACGCTCCACACCGCATCGCTCATGACCGGTGCGCTCCGCAACGGCCTGACGCTGGAGTCGGCCGAGCAGTCGGTGAAGCACCTCCGGTCGCTGGTGGCGGCGCCGGCGGTGGCGCTCACCGACCCCGAGGCGCTGCTCGCCTGGGACGGTGGCGAGACCCGGCACCAACGCCATGTGGCCGATCTCGCTAGGCGAGGCGTGGCCGACGGATCGACCACCGTGGTCGACCACGACCAGTTCGACTGCGACGACCCGCGCTGCACGATCCGACAGGTGGTCGTGTCCCCACTGGCGATCGAAGAACGCGTGGTCGGGACACTGCAGGTCTTCACCCCGGCTGCCTCGGCCGTGCTCATCCGCGCGACGAGCGAGGTTGCCCGCTGGGTCTCGGGCCAACTCGAGCTGAGCGAGTTGGAGAGCTCTCGGTCACGGCTGATGGAGGCCGAGGTGAGAGCACTCCGGGCCCAGATCAGCCCCCACTTCATCTACAACAGCCTGACCGCGATCGCGAGCTTCGTGCGCACGGACCCGGATCGGGCTCGCGAGCTGCTCCTCGACTTCGCTGACTTCACCCGCTACTCCTTCCGCCGGCTGGGCGACTACACCACACTCGAAGAGGAGCTCCGCTCGATCCAGCGCTACCTCGTCCTCGAGCAGGCCCGTTTCGGTGACCGGCTCGGGGTGATCCTCCGGATCGCGCCCGAGGTCCTGCCGGTGACGATCCCGGTGCTGAGCCTGCAGCCGTTGGTGGAGAACGCCGTACGCCATGGGCTCTCACCCCAAGCGCAGGGCGGCACCGTGACGATCATCGCGCGCGACCTCGACCGCGAAGCGCAGATCACCATCGAGGACGACGGGGTCGGCCAAGAGCCCGAGCGGATCCGGCGTGCGCTCGCGGGCGACACCTCACTCGACTCCGTCGGGCTCGCCAACGTGGACGAGCGGCTGCGCTCCACCTTCGGCGACGACTACGGTCTCGTCGTGGACACCGCACCCGGCGCCGGCACCAAGGTGACCGTCAGAGTGCCCAAGTACGCCGCCGGGGTGCGGCCATGACCGGTCAGCCCACCCGTGAGCGGCTGCGACTCCTGGTCGTGGACGATGAGAAGCCGGCGCTCGACGAGCTCGCCTTCCTGCTGCGCCAAGACGATCGGGTCGGCGAGATCCTCACCTCCGACTCCTCCACCGAGGCACTGCGGCTGCTGCGCGAGGCGGAGGTCGACGGCGTACTCCTCGACATCGCGATGCCCGGCCTCACCGGCCTCGACCTTGCCGCCGTCCTGGGTCGGTTCGCCCGACCGCCCGCGATCGTGTTCGTGACCGCGCACGCCGAGCATGCCGTCGAGGCATTCGACCTCCATGCCGTCGACTACCTGCTCAAGCCGGTCCGAGACGAGCGGCTGCACGAGGCTGTCCGCCGCATCGGCGAGGCCGGCTCCGAGCCGCACGGCGCCGTCGATGACACCATCGCAGTGGAACTCGGTGGCGTCACTCGGCTGGTCGCCCGCTCCGACATCCAGTACGTCGAGGCGCACGGCGACTACTCCCGGTTGCACACTGCTCGTGGCAGCCACCTGGTCCGGCTCCCGATCAGCTCGCTCGAGGACCGCTGGAACGACGCCGGCTTCCTGCGCATCCACCGCTCGATCCTGGTTGCGCTCGCGCACGTGGAGGAGATCCACGAGGAGGAGGGCCGAGTGTCGGTCGTGGTCGCCGGCCGTGAGCTGCAGGCGAGCCGGCGCCACACCCCCGCCCTGCGCGAGCAGCTCCGCCGCACCCGCCGGGGTGAGTCGTGAGCCAGCCCGAGCACGCCCGCTCCCGTGCCGGCCTCGGCGAGGCCGGCCGGCACGCCACCGCCGCCCGAGTCCGGGTCACCGCGCCCGCGGCGGGCCGTCGGCGGCGTACCACCGTGGTCTCGGAGATCGACGCGCAGACCGAGGTGGGTGCCGTCTACATGCGGTCACTGGTCCGCAGCCAACTGCGGCTCGCGCTGGGCCTCACCACGGTCCTCCTCCTGACCGTCGGCGTCCTGCCGCTCCTCCTGGCCACGGTGCCGTGGTTGCAGCACGGACGGGTCTGGGGCATTCCGATCTCATGGATCGTCCTGGGCGCAGGCTGCTACCCCGTCCTCATCGCGCTCGCCGTGGTCTACCTCCGTCGCGCCGAGCGCAACGAGGCCGACTTCCACGACCTGGTGGGCCCCCGATGAGCCGCTCCCCGGGGGCGGCGTGCCGATGACCAGCGGCGCGGCGCTCGCGGTCACGGCGGTCGGTCTGGTGGCGGTCCTGGCCCTCGCCGTGGGCGCGTTCGGACTCCGCTTCTCCCGCACGACCAGCGACTTCTACGTCGCCAGCCGGACCGTGCGACCGGCCGCCAACGCCGCGGCCATCAGCGGCGAGTATCTCTCGGCCGCCTCGTTCCTGGGCGTGGCCGGACTGGTCGCCTCCCGCGGTCCGGACATGCTCTGGTACCCCGTCGGCTACACCGCGGGCTACCTGCTGCTGCTCCTCTTCGTCGCGGCACCCCTGCGCCGCTCGCGGGCCTATACCCTTCCCGACTTCGCCGAGTTCCGGCTGGAGTCGCCACGCGCCCGCGGCCTGGCGAGCGCCATGGTGGTGCTGATCTGCGTCCTCTACCTCCTGCCACAGTTCCGAGGCGCCGGGCTGACGCTACGGACCCTGACCGGGGCGCCGGACTGGCTGGGCTCGGCGATCGTGGCGGTCCTCGTGCTGCTCGGCGTCGCGGCCGGAGGGATGCGGAGCATCACCCTCGTGCAGGCCGTGCAGTACTGGCTCAAGCTCGCCGCCCTGCTCGTGCCCCTGGCCTTCTTGTTGGTGCGCGCGCATGGCGGCGCACCGGCCGCCCACGACCGGCTGGTCCGCACCGACTGGCTCGAGCCGATGCAGGGGCCGCACAGCCTCTATCTCACCTACTCCCTCATCCTCGCGACGTTCCTCGGTGCGATGGGGCTGCCACACGTCGCCGTACGCTTCTACACCAATCGCGACGGCCACGCCGCCCGGCGTACGACGGTGGCCGTGTTGGTGCTGCTCAGCCTGTTCTACCTCCTGCCACCGGTGTACGGCGCCCTCGGCCACCGCTATCTCTCCGGCGTCTCGGCGAGCGACAGCACCGACACCACTGACCTGGTGGTCCTCCGACTGCCGCACCACCTCATCGGCGGGCTCGGGGCCGATGCCCTGACCGCCGTCCTCGGCGCGGGCGCGTTCGCCGCGTTCCTGTCGACCTCCTCGGGCCTGGTCCTCTCCATCGCCGGCGTCCTCGGACAGGACCTGCTCGGCCGACGCCTGCCCGCCGTACCGGCGTTCCGACTCGCCGCGGTGGCCGCAGCTCTCGGCACGTTCGTGCTGACCGTGCTGACCACCGGGCTCGCGGTCGCGCACGCCGTCGAACTGGCGTTCACGGTGGCGGCGTCGACGTTCTGCCCACTGCTCCTGCTCGGCATCTGGTGGCGTGGGCTGACGGCCGCCGGAGCGATGGCCGGCATGGCCGTCGGCGGAGCGCTCTCGACCGGGGCGATCCTCGCCGTGATGACCGGAAGCCACAGCGCCAGCCTCTCCGGCGCGGTCCTCTCCCAGCCGGCCATGGTCACCGTCCCGGCGGCGTTCGCGGTCATGATCGGCGTCTCGCTCGCGACCCGGGACCACCGACCGCCGCGACTCGCGCGGATCATGGTGCGCCTGCACACTCCGGAGGCGGTTCAGGTCGACCGGAGCGGGTTCCGCGCCCGCGGCGCACTCGACCAGTCCTGAGCGAGTCACGCCGACGCACCCGTGGCCCGACCACGGGCGGGCGCGGCCACGACACGTTCGTCGCAGCGAAACGACCGCTCGTCGCACCCGGGATGACATCGGGCGCAGTCCCGGCGCCGTCCGGCGACCTGGTGACGCTGACTCTGGTGGGGCAGATGTGACGTACGTAACGTCGTGGTGCTCCGGTCTTCCGGAGCGGTTCAGTCCTGCGTTCCGAAGGAGCACGACATGTCCAGCAACTACGGCACCGAGGCCCCGACGGAGGCGCCCATCTCGCGGCCCCTCCCCGGCGCACACATCGCCGACCCCGCCCCGCTCGGGCTCGCCGCGTTCGCCCTCACGACCTTCGTCCTCAGCTGCGTCAACGCCAACATCGTCCCGCAGACCCTCGTCGGCGGCGCGCTCGGCGCCGCCCTCGCCTACGGCGGCATCGGGCAGTTCACTGCCGGGGTCTGGGAGTTCGCGAAGGGCAACACCTTCGGTGCGACCGCCTTCTGCTCCTACGGCGGCTTCTGGGTCGCGTTCTGGTGGTTGGCCGAGAAGGACCTGGCCAACCTCGGCGCGGACGGCTACAAGGTGGTCGGCGTCTTCCTGCTCGGCTGGGCCATCTTCACCGCCTACATGACGGTGGCAGCGACCCGGGTCTCGGGTGCCATCCTCGCGGTCTTCGTCCTCCTGACGATCACGTTCTTGATCCTGGCAATCGGATGGTTCGACAAGGAGTCGTCGACCTGGATCAAGATCGGTGGCTACCTCGGCATCGTGACCGCGCTGGCGGCCTGGTACGCCTCGTTCGCCGGCGTCACCGCCTTCACCTTCAAGCGCCAGCTACTGCCAGTGGCTCCGCGCGACTGAGCCGCCACTCCACCTCCATCATCCACCTCCATCAACCCGCCTGCGCCACACCGGACCCTTCGGGCCTAGTGTGGCGTTGGCCACGTATCGACCTGCATTTCGACCGCACGGGAAGTGATCGCACGTGAGTGAAGAGACTCTCTCGAATCTGCTCCATGAGAACCGCCGGTTCGAGCCCCCTGCCGACCTGGCCGCCAACGCGAACGTCAAGGCCGACGCGTACGAGGCCGCGGAGGCCGACGTCGAGGGCTTCTGGGCCGCGGCAGCCGAACGGCTCAGCTGGGACCAGCGTTGGGACCGGGTGCTGGACTGGGACAACCCGCCGTTCGCGAAGTGGTTCACCGGGGGACGGATCAACGCGGCGTACAACTGTGTCGACCGGCACGTCGAGGCCGGGCTGGGCGACCGGGTCGCGATCCACTGGGTCGGCGAGCCCGTCGAGGACACCAGGGACCTGACCTACGCCGAGCTCAAGGACGAGGTGTGCCGGGCCGCGAACACGCTGGGCGAGCTCGGCGTGACCACCGGCGACCGGGTCGCGATCTACATGCCGATGATCCCCGAGGCGGTCATCGCGATGCTGGCCTGCGCCCGGATCGGCGCGCCCCACACCGTGGTCTTCGGCGGCTTCTCCGCCGAGGCGCTGGCCTCCCGGATGGAGGACTGTGGGGCGAAGGTGGTCATCACCTCCGATGGTGGCTACCGCCGGGGTGCACCCTCCTCGCTCAAGCCCGCCGTCGACCAGGCGCGCTCCATCGCCGCCAGGAACGGTCACCAGGTCGAGAAGGTCCTCGTCGTACGCCGGACCGGGCAAGACCTGGGCGAGGACGGCTGGGACGACTCCGTAGACGTGTGGTGGCACGACGCGGTCGGCTCCGCCTCCGCCGACCACACCCCGGAGTCCTTCGACGCCGAGCACCCGCTGTTCGTGATGTACACCTCGGGCACCACCGGCAAGCCCAAGGGCATCCTGCACACCACCGGCGGCTACCTGGTCGGCACCAGCTGGACGCACCATGAGGTCTTCGACCTCAAGCCGGAGACCGACGTGTACTGGTGCACCGCCGACATCGGCTGGATCACCGGACACTCCTACATCGTCTACGGCCCGCTGGCCAACGGCGCCACCCAGGTGCTCTACGAGGGCACCCCCGACTTCCCCGAACGCGGCCGCTGGTGGGACATCATCGCCCAGCACAAGGTCTCGATCTTCTACACCGCCCCCACCGCGATCCGGTCCTTCATGAAGCAGGGCCGGGAGATCCCCGACGGCAAGGACCTCTCCTCCCTGCGGATCTTGGGCTCGGTGGGCGAGCCGATCAACCCCGAGGCCTACGTGTGGTACCGCGAGGTCATCGGCGGCGGCCGTACCCCGGTCGTGGACACCTGGTGGCAGACCGAGACAGGGGCGATCATGATCAGCCCGCTGCCCGGCGTGACCGCCGGCAAGCCCGGCTCGGCGATGAAGCCGCTGCCCGGTATCAGCGCTGACGTGGTCAACGACGAGGGCGTCCCGGTGCCGAACGGATCGGGTGGCTACCTCGTCCTCACCAAGCCCTGGCCCTCGATGCTGCGCACGATCTGGGGTGACGACCAGCGATTCATCGACACCTACTGGTCCCGCTTCGCCGACCAGGGCTACTACTTCGCCGGCGACGGCGCGAAGAAGGACGAGGACGGCGACCTGTGGGTGCTGGGCCGCGTCGACGACGTCATGAACGTCTCCGGCCACCGGCTCTCCACCACCGAGATCGAATCCGCACTGGTCTCCCACCCCTACGTCGCCGAGGCAGCCGTCGTCGGCGCCACCGACCCCGACACCGGCCAAGCCGTGGTCGCCTACGTCATCCTCCGCGAGGACGCCACCAACGACCTCGGAACCGACGGCGGCGAGGGCATCGCCAAGGTGCTCTCCGACCACGTCCGCAACCAGATCGGCCCGATCGCCAAACCACGCCAGATCATGGTCGTGCCCGAACTGCCCAAGACCCGCTCCGGCAAGATCATGCGCCGCCTACTCCGCGACGTCGCCGAACACCGCGAGGTCGGCGACACCACCACCCTCGCCGACGCCGAGATCATGAAACTCATCGCCGCCGGCAAAACACAGACAACCGAAGACTGACCGCCAAGCCCGCGCCACAACACCAACCCTGACCGCCGAGTCGGCGCTACCGCACCACCCGCGTGCACGAACGCCGACTCGGCGGCTGACCTCGCGGCATTGGCGCCGACTCGCGTCAGCCGGCGGCAACCGAGACGGCGCCAGCGAAGCTGGCCGCCGGCCGGAGCAGCGGCAGGATCGTCGCCTGGTAGGCGTGGTAGATGTCCGGCTTCCCCTGCCACACCGTCGCCGAGGGCTGATTCGTCGGGCTCAGCTCGTGATGCCACGATCCACGGTCGCGGTCGAGGAGATAGGTGTCGGCGTAGTGCCACCAGCGCTCGAACTGCTCGAGGTACGCCGCACCACCCAGGTCGCGATGGAGCGTCCACGCCGCCGCGATCGCCTCGGCCACCACCCAGTGCATCCGCTCCCGCACCACTGGCTGGTCGCTGAAGTCGGTGGTGTAGACGAACCCGTCGGCGCCGTTGACCGCCCAGCCACGGCGCACGGCGGCGCCGTACAACTTCTCGGCCGCACCGGCGAGCCACTCGGGCGCGCTCGCGCCCAGCGCGGTACGCAGATGGAGGGCCAGTCGCGCCCACTCGACGAGGTGCCCGATCGTCACGCCGTAGGGGCGGAATCGATGGCCCGGCTCATCGATGTTGTAGTCGAGCTGCGGCCGCCAGTGCTCATCGAAATGCTCCGGGAGACGCCAGTCGTGGCTGCGGGCGACACCGACGACGCGGCCCACGATCCGGGTGGCTCGATCCAGCCAGAGTCGCTCCCCGGTGACGTCGTACGCCGCCAGCAGAGCCTCCACGGTATGCATGTTGGCGTTGACGCCGCGGTAGGGGTCGAGCGCGGTCCAGTCGCGGTTCCAGACATCCACGACCATGCCGTCCCCCTCCTGCCAGAAGCGGTCGTCCAGCACACCGAGTGCGTCCTCGAGCAGCCGCGCGGCGTCGGGATGGCCGGCGACGTACGCCGAGCCCGCGGCCAGCACCACGAAGGCGTGGGCATAGGCCTCCTTGACGTCCGTGACCGGTCCGTCACCCTCGACCGCGGAGTGCCAGCCACCGTGCTCGGCGTCCCGGAGCCGGCCGGTGAGCGCATCCACCCCGCGATCGACCAGGTCGCCGACGGAATCGTCGCCGCGGAGTCGGGCGATCGCGAAGCAGTGGGTCATGCGACTGGTGATCCAGGTCTCGACCGGTCGGGCAGGATCGAGTCGACCGTCCTCGTCGAGCCAGCCGAATCCGCCGTCGGGGTGGGCGGCGTGGCGGCCGAAGGACAGCAGTCGTGCGGCCTCCTCCTCGAGGTCGAGGTCGAGCGCGGCGATCGCTGCGTCGGGCTCGGGGTCGGGGTCGGGGTCGGTCACGGCGTACTCCACTCAGCTCGGGTCGGTGATACGGCGTGGCAGCAGACGGCCGAGCAGGGCCGAGAGCGTGATCGCACCGAGGATCGGCCCTCGCTTGGTGTCGCCCTCGACGACCGCGACCAGCGGCGAGTGAGCCGAGGCCATCAGCGCTGCCACCTCCAGGAGATTGTCATCCGGGCCGGCGATCGGCAGCGGCACCCTGTCCTTGGGCAGCAGCTCCTTGACCGTACGCTGCGCGAGGGCGCCACAGACCTCGTCGACGAAGCCCTCGTCGACCACCCGCGCGAGCGCCGGATCCTCCTGGACGTAGTCCGGGATCAAGAACCGCAGCACCTGCGAGCCCGGCAGGACGGCGACCGGGTGGTCAGCCTCATCGACGACGACGAGACCAGGACGCCCATGCTCGGTGAGCAACCGCGCGGCTTCGAGAGCATCGGCATCCAGGCGGACCGTGGGGTACGGCTCCGCGAGCTCTCCGGCCTTCACAACCTCGACCCTAGGACATATCCGACCGCGCCGACGCGGATGCCGGTAGGCTCGGCATCGGTGCGCCGGGAAGTCTGGTCGGCGAGCAGTCCCGTCGCCGGAGGAGGTCCCCGTGAGCACGCCCGCGATGTTCAAGCGCGCCTCGTTCTTCGAAAGTTCGCGCATCGCCGAGATCCTCCGCGCCGAGACCGTCGGCGGCATGCTGGTCATCGCCGCGGCACTGATCGCCATCGTCTGGGCCAACACCCCCTGGTCCGGCGCGTACGATGGCCTCCGGGAGTTCGCGGTCGGACCGGGCTCGCTCCACGTGCACCTGAGTCTGCGGGCCTGGGCGTCCGACGGACTGCTGGCGATCTTCTTCTTCGTCGCAGGCCTCGAGCTCAAGCGGGAGTTCGTCGCCGGCGACCTGAAGGACCGGCGCCAGGCGGCGCTCCCGGTGGCCGCGGCGGTGGGCGGCATGCTCGCACCCGCGGGCGTCTACGCCGTGGTCAACACCGTCGCCGACGGCGACCTGTCGGGATGGGCGATCCCGACGGCGACCGATATCGCCTTCGCGGTTGCCGTGCTCGCCGTCATCGGGACGCACCTACCCAGCGGCCTACGGACCTTCATGCTCGCCCTCGCGGTGGTCGACGACCTGCTCGCGATCACCGTGATCGCGATCTTCTACACCCACGAACTGCACCTGGTCTGGCTGGTCCTCGCGCTCGTCCCCATCGCCGCGTTCGGGGTCCTCGTCCAGCGTCGCGTCACCTCGCCGTGGCTCCTGCTTCCGCTTGCCGTGGTCGGATGGGCCCTCGTCCACGCCTCGGGCGTGCACGCCACGGTCGCCGGCGTACTCCTCGGCTTCACCGTGCCGGTCCTGCGGCGCGACGGCGCGGACGCGAAGGGACTCGCCGAGCACCTGGAGCATCTGGTCCGACCGCTCTCCGCCGGCGTCGCCGTTCCGCTCTTCGCGTTCTTTGCTGCCGGTGTCCATCTCGGCGGCTGGTCCGGGCTCGGCGACGCGCTCACCGACCCGATCGCACTCGGTGTCGTCGCGGGTCTCGTCCTGGGCAAGCCGGTCGGTATCACCGCGGCGACCTGGCTGCTCGCCCGCTACACCCACGCCCAACTCGACGAGGAGCTGGCCTGGATCGACGTGCTCGGGATGGCGATGCTCGGCGGCATCGGCTTCACCGTGGCCCTGCTCATCGGCGAGCTCGGGTACGGCGAGGGATCGGCCGCCGCCGATCACGTCACCATCGGCGTGCTCGTCGGGTCGCTGCTGGCCGCGGCGCTGGCCTCGGCCGTGCTACGGCGGCGCAACCGCATCTATCGGCGCCTCTGCGAGGAGGAGGCCGAAGGCGCTCTCGCGGAGTGATCCGATAGGGTCGCGACTGGTGTGCCGCGAAGGCTGGTCGGCGAGTACTGCCGCCGACCCCGGGAGACGCCATGGGCATCGCCGCCATCGTCATCTTCCTCGGCGCCTACCTCCTCCTGGTCACCGAGAAGGTCCACCGCACCAAGGTTGCGCTGGTCGGTGCCGCGCTGATGCTCCTCCTACACATCACCGACGGGGAGAGGGCGTTCTTCAGCAGCCACACCGGCATCGAGTGGAACGTCGTGTTCCTGCTCTTCGGGATGATGGTCATCGTCTCGGTCCTGCGCCAGACCGGCGTGTTCGAGTACGTCGCGATCAAGGCGACCAAGCTCGCCCGGGGCCGGCCCTACCGGATGATGGTCCTCCTCGTCGCTCTGACCGCGACCGCCTCCGCCCTGCTCGACAACGTGACCACGGTCCTGCTCATCGCGCCGGTGACCTTCCTGGTCTGCCAGCGGTTGAACCTGCGGGCCGCGCCGTACCTCATCGCCGAGGTCTTCGCCTCCAACATCGGCGGCACCGCGACGCTCGTCGGCGATCCGCCCAACATCATCATCTCCTCACCGGCCGCCGGTGACCTGACCTTCAACGACTTCCTCCTCCACGTGACGCCGATCGTCGTCGTCCTGGTGGTGGTCTTCGCGCTGCTGTGCCGGGTGCTGTTCCGCCGTGACCTGGTCTACGACCCCGAGCGCGCCCGAGCGGTGATGGCACTCAACGAGCGCGAGGCGATCACCGACGGCGTACTCCTGGCCAAGGCGCTCCTCGTCCTCGGTCTGGTCGTCGCCGCCTTCGTCCTCCACCCCTGGCTCCACTACGACCCCGCCGTCGTCGCCCTGCTGGGTGCGGGTCTGCTGATCCTGATCACCGACGTCACCACCGAGCAGGCACTCAGCGAGGTCGAGTGGCCGACGCTGCTCTTCTTCGCCGGACTGTTCGTGATGGTCGGCGGCCTGGTCGAGACCGGTGTCGTCGGTGATGTCTCCCGCGCGATCGCCCACGCCACCCGGGGCAGGCTCGGCGTGGCGGCCAACGTGCTCCTCTTCGGCTCGGCGGCGCTGTCGGCCGTGGTCGACAACATCCCGTTCGTGACCACGATGAGTCCGATCGTCGCCGACCTCGCCCGTGGCCACGGCACCGGCGGCCACGTGCTGTGGTGGGCTCTCGCGCTCGGCGCCGACCTCGGCGGCAACGGCACCGCCATCGGTGCATCGGCCAACGTCGTCGCGCTCGGCATCGCCGCCCGTCAGGGGCAGCCGATCTCGTTCTGGGAGTTCACCAAGTACGGTCTGGTGGTGACCACCGTGACGGTCGCGCTCTGTGCGCCGTACCTCTGGCTCCGCTATCGGTGATCGGATCACGACCGTGGGGTCGGTAAGGTCAGCACTCGACAAGCATTCCGACCCCGCGAAGGACGCTCATGGCCACCGAACCCGTGAAGGCCCCGCAGGACACCGATCCGACCATCGGTCGCCTCGTCGCCGACGCGAGCCGGGACATCTCGACCCTCATCTCGAAGGAGATCCAGCTCGCCAAGCGCGAGCTCAAGGTCAGCGTCACCAACGGCGGCATCGGGGCGGCCCTCTTCGCCGCCGCCGCCTTCCTGCTCGTGCTCGCCGTGATCATGCTGTCGGTCTCGATCGCGTACTTCATCCATTGGGCCGGCCTTGAGCTGTGGTGGTGCTTCCTCATCGTCTTCGGCCTCTACGCCGTACTCGCCGGGCTGCTCGCTCTCGTCGGCATCGCGAAGGTGAAGAAGGTCCGGGCACCCGAACGCGCCATCGCTCAGGGCAGGGAGATCCCCAAGGCGCTCAAGGGCCAATCCTGACCGCCGAATCGGGCCGAATTCCCGCCGAGTAGCGGCGATGTCCGCCGCGGCGATCCCGGTCCGCCCCCAGGATCCTCGACCGCAAGGCCTGCCCCACGCGTACGCCGCCGGACTCTCCCCGGCTCGGCGGGATTTCCTCACGGCTCGGCGGGGTCTCGGCCTGACTCGAACCTCAGCTGGCGCAGCCCTGGGTGGAGACGGGAGCGGTACGGCCCACGGCGGTGTGGGCGATCCCGTCCACCTGTCCGGCGGTGAGGGCGTAGCCGGTGTCGGCATCGGTGACCGACGCGGCGAAGACGACACCCACCACGTCACCCTGCGCGTCCACGATAGGGCCGCCGGAGTTGCCGGGCCGGATCAATCCACGCACGGAGTAGACGCTGCGGATCACGCTGCCGTCACCGTAGATGTCAGGTGATCGGAGCCGCTGCGCCGCACGAATCCGGCCCGCTTCGACGTCGTAGGGGCCGTCCTCGGGATAGCCCAGGATCGCCACCGCCTCGCGTGCCTTGGCCGAGGTGTCGAAGTGCAGAGGGGTGAGACCGGCGCTGTCGAAGGACAAGACCGCGACGTCGGTGTCGGGGTCGTAGTAGACGACGGTCGCGTCCCGCTCGCTGTCGCCCACGATCACGGTCGGGTGGCGGACGCCCGCCACGACGTGGGCGTTGGTCATCAGATAGTGGTCGGCGATGACGAAGCCGCTGCCCTCGACACCCCGTCCGCAGGAGCTGGCGCCGCGGACCTTGACCACGCTCTGCCCGGCGCGAACGACGTCGGGATCGTGTCGGATGGCGGCCGGGCCGGGCGCGACGTGGACGATCCGCTCAGGCGCGAACGGCTCGAGATAACGAGGGAAGAAGCTGGCGCCGACCACGTTGTTGAACGCCGAGAGCGCACTGCTCGCCTCGGCTGGAAGGACCTGGTTGACCTTCGCGAGGACGGCGGAGCTGCGCACCACCTTGCTGAGGCCGGAGATGTTGGACCCCGAGACCGCCACGCCCAGCGCCCAGGCAACGATGAGCACCGCCGCGGCACTCAGCACGGCACCGCCGAGGGCATCGAGCACCCTCGCCGGTTGCCAGGTGATCTGGTCGCGGACGCGGGCCCCGACGTACTGCAGCAGCGCCTGGCCCAGCGTGGCAGCCAGGATCACGATGAACAGGGCACCGAGCGAGACCCACACCGACGGCGTGGCGTTGCCCAGAGCCTTGGGCGCGACCCACACGCCCACAAGACCGCCGAGCAGCAGCCCGGCGGTGGCGAACGCCCCGGTGACGAAGCCCTGCCAGTAGCCGGAGAGGGCGTAGGCGAGGACGAGGACGATCAGGATCCAGTCGAGGAGATTGAGGCTCACTCGGGAAGGGGTCTCCTCTCACGTCCCTGCAGCATGTAGTCGGGCAGTTCGGTCACGGGCGCGTCCGGGACGTCCTGCAGCCACCCGAGATAGTCGAAGAATCGTGCCACGATCCCTCCGGTGAAGCCCCACAGGATCACGTCCTTGTCGGGGCCGATGAGGAACCCCGGCATCATCCACGACGTCCGCGGCGAGCGCACCCTGACCCGATGGGCGGGATCGACCAACTCGGCGATCGGCGCGCGGTAGACGGCGTGGACCTCCTCCAACGAGCGCACCGACACCGGGCTGGTGTCACGCCACCAGCCGATCACCGGCGTGACCGCGAAGTTGCTCACCGGAATGTGCAATTGCGGCAGCTGGCCGATGATCTCCACCCCGGAGGGATCCAGCCCGATCTCCTCGTGCGCCTCGCGCAGCGCGGCCTGCGCCGGCGTCTCCCCCGGCTCGATCGCCCCGCCGGGGAAGGACACCTGGCCGGGGTGCGAGCGCATGGTGTGGGAGCGCTCGGTCAACAGTAGGTCGGGCCCGTCCTGACCCTCTCCGAACAGCATGAGCACGGCGGACTCCCGCGCGCTTCCGTCTTCGGGAGGCAGGAAGGTGGTGAGGTCCTCGCCACGGATGCGGGACGCCGCCGCCACCACCGGCCGGAGCCAGTCGGGCAGGTCGTCGGGTATGACCGGGCTCGTCACAGATGGATCCCGAGCTGCTTCTCGACCATCGAGACGATCTGGGCCTCGTTCTTCTTGCCGCCGGCCTCCTTGGTCAGCGTGCCGTCGCGGTGCAGGAAGAAGAACGTCGGCATGCCCTTCACGCTCAGCGACGTACCCTGCAGGTCCCCCATCGGGTCGGCGACGATCGGGTAGGTGATCCCCCACTGGATCGCCTTCCGCAGCGCGATCCCGGGATACCCGTCCAGGCTGTCGACGCCGAGCACCGGCACTCGCTTGCCGTAGTCGCGATAGAACTTCGCCAGCGCCGGCGACTCCTTGCGGCACTCGACGCACGCGGCGTACCAGAAGTTGAGAACCAGGGGCCCCTTCAGCGTGGCGAGATCGACCGAGCGACCGCCGCCGAGACACTTCACCGTCTTCGCCGGCAGCCCGCCGTCCTTGGTCTGAGGCGCCGGGCACGGCTCGATGTCGGACTTCTTCTTCATCGCGACCATGCTGGGCGTCGCCACGTCGATCTGGGCCGAGGGCGGATGGACGACGCTCTTCGCGCTGCAGCCGGAGAGCACGAGTGCGGCGCAGACTGCGAGGAGGATCAGCCTGCGCATCAGTTGCGACCCTCCGTCCGCACCAGCTTCGCCGCCACCTCCGGATCGGTCGGACCGGTGCCGTAGGACGGGCACAGCCGCGCGACCGGGCAGGCGCCGCAAGCCGGCCGCTGGGCGTGACAGCGGCGCCGGCCATGCCAGATCAGGTGGTGGCTGAGCATGGTCCAGTCCCGCTTCGGGAACAGCGCGCCGACCTCGTGCTCGACCTTGACCGGATCGGTCTGCGACGTCCAGCCGAAACGGCGCGCCAGCCGCCCGAAGTGCGTGTCGACGGTGATCCCGGGCAGACCGAAGGCGTTGCCGAGGACGACGTTGGCCGTCTTCCGACCGACGCCGGGCAGCTTGACCAGCTCCTCGAGCGTGCGCGGCACCTCGCCGTCGTACTTCTCCACGAGCGCGGCGCTGAGCTTGAGCAGGCTGTCGGTCTTGGCGCGGAAGAAGCCCAGCGGACCGACCAGCTTCTCCAGCACGTCGCGGTCCGCGGCCGCCATCGCCTTCGCGTCCGGGAACGCGGCGAAGATCGCCGGACTGGCGAGATTGACCCGCTTGTCGGTGGTCTGCGCGGACAGCACCGTGACCACGAGGCACTCGAACGGGTTGCGGAAGTCGAGCTCGGCCTTGGCATCGGGGTAGGTCTCAGCGAGGATCCGGTCGATCTTGCGGGCACGACGGACCAGAGCGAGGCGGGTCTCGGCATCAGGCACGCGCCCAGAGTACGTGCGCGCGCCGACAGTTCCGGGACCGATCCCGGCCGCAGACCGGATGCCGCGCCCCGGCGTCGTGGTGTCGGACGCGCGGCGCGGCGTACGGCCCGGTTCACGTTGTGAGAAATTCCACGGATAGGATCCTCTTGACGCGCCCCGCCGGGGAGCGGGGGGACCCAGGAGGAATGAACGGCATGGACAACGACGTACTTCGTCAGGCGCCCCTCTTCAGCGCCCTCGACGACGAGTCGATGACGGCCCTGCACGCCTCGATGTCGGAGACCAGGCTCCGCCGCGGCGAGGTGCTGTTCCACGAGGGCGACGCCGGCGACAAGCTGTACGTCGTCCTCGACGGCAAGGTGAAGCTGGGCCGCACCTCGTCGGACGGCCGCGAGAACCTCCTCGCGATCATGGGCCCCGGCCAGATGTTCGGCGAGCTCTCGCTCTTCGACCCCGGCCCGCGCTCCGCGACCGTCACCGCGGTGACCGACGCCGGGTTCGCCTCACTCTCCCACGAGGATCTGCTCAAGTGGCTGGAGGGCCGCCCGGTCGTCGCGCGCGGGCTCCTCGCCCAGCTCGCCGGCCGGCTGCGCAAGGCCAACGATGTCGTCGCCGACCTGGTCTTCTCCGACGTGCCCGGCCGCGTCGCCAAGGCACTGCTCGACCTGGCCGACCGCTTCGGCCGGACCGCCGACGACGGCGTCCACGTCCACCACGACCTCACCCAGGAGGAGCTGGCCCAGCTGGTCGGCGCCTCCCGCGAGACGGTCAACAAGGCGCTCGCCGACTTCGCCTCGCGCGGTTGGCTCCGCCTCGAGCCACGCTCGGTGGTCATCATGGACATCGAGCGCATGGCCCGCCGCGCCCGCTGACCTGAGCACGCCGAGCCCGCTCGTCTGCCCGCATTGACGAACAGCCGCGCTCGTCAGCGCCGCTCGGCCAGGTAGGCGAGCTGTGCCCGGACGCTGAGCTCGGCCGCTCCCCACAGGACCGGGTCGACATCGGCGTACACGATCTCGACGACCCGGCGCGGTAGCTCTTCGGAGGGCGTCTCGGCGGGCACGTGCGAGAGCGCCGCCTCGACCTGCGCGAGCCGCTCGCGGCGATGGGCGAGGTAGAACTCGAGCACGTTGAGCGCGTCGTCGATCACCGGCCCGTGGCCCGGCCACACCGAGGTCACGCCGTGCTCGGAGGCCAACGCGTGGAGACGGTCCAGGGAGTCGAGGTAGGCCCCGAGCTGGCCATCGGGGTGGGCGACCACCGTGGTGCCGCGACCGAGGACGGTGTCGCCGGTGAGGACCGCACCCTCCGCGGGCAGCCAGAATGACAGCGAGTCACTGGTGTGGCCCGGCGTCGCCACCACGCGCACCTCCAGGCCGTCCGCCTCGACCACATCCCCGTGGCCCAGGCCCTCCGAGCCCAGCCGGTAGCCGGGGTCCAGGGCGCGTACGCCGCAGCCGACCCGCTCGGCGAACTCCCGAGCCGCCTCGGCGTGATCGGCGTGGCGATGCGTGAGCAGTACGGCGGCGACCTCGCCGGCTGTCTCCTCCACCGCGTCCAGGTGGGACAGGATCGATGGTCCCGGATCGATGACGAGGCTGCGCCGCGCACCTGGCTCGCGCACCACCCAAGTGTTGGTGCCGTCCAGGGTCATGGCGCCGGCGTTGGGGGCGAGCACGCAGCGCCCTCGGTTACCGCAGACCCCACCGGCCCACTCCGTCATGGTGCGCGCCGTCCTTCGACGTCGGCGTCGCGTCCCCGCCTCGCCCGAGCCTCGAGCAACGGCTCCAGCCGCTCTGGGAAGCTCAGCGTCCACTCGCCGTCGACCTGGGCGATCCTCGGCATGAAGAGCTCCACCCGCCGCTCGGCACAGGCAGCCAGCGCGGCCTCCGGGTCAGGGTGCTGGGCGACCTCCAGGCAGGTGCCGTAGGTCGGCGGCAGCATCCTCAGCTCGCCCCGCTCGACCCGGGCACAGGCCTCGAGCAGGGGAAGCCAGGTGACCGCGGAGGACTCCGTGGAGACGTCGCGGGTGACCTGTCCCTCCGGCAGCGCTGCCACGAAGAACCAGGTGCGATAGCGGCGCGGCTCGAACTCCGGCGTCAGCCATGCCGCCCACGCGCCGAGCAGGTCGGTGCGCAGCACGAGGCCACGGCGCTCGAGCAGTTCGGTGAGCGACATCTCCCGCGACTCCAGGGCGAGCCGGTCGGCCTCCCAGTCGTCGCCGCTGACGTCGGCCACGATCTCCTCCTCCGACCCTCCTGCCAGCAGCACACCGGACTCCTCGAACGTCTCGCGCACCGCGGCGCACACCAACGCCCGGGCACGTTCCTCGCTGACCCCGAGCCGACGCGCCCATGCCGCCGGCGTGGGGCCGGCCCACCCCACCTGAGCGTCGTAGTCGCGGGGGTCGACCCCACCGCCGGGGAACACCGCCGCACCGGCCGCGAAGGCCATCGAGCGCTGCCGGACGAGCAGGTAGACCTCGGGCTCGGCAGCACCGGCGCGCAACAGCACCACGGTCGCCGCGTCGCGCGGCTCCACCGGGGTGCGGTCGCCGGCGGCGTACTCCTGGGCGGTCTCGACCAGTTTGCGCGGGAGAGGTGGGCGCACCGGCTCAGACCTCGACGACGATCTCCACCTCGACCGGCGCGTCCAGCGGCAGGGCCGGGACGCCGACGGCCGAGCGGGCGTGGACACCGGCGTCACCGAACGCCTTGCCGAGCAGCTCCGAGGCGCCGTTGGCGACCCCCGGCTGGCCGGTGAAGTCGGGCGTGGAGGAGACGAAAACGACCACCTTGACCACCCGCGTGACCCGGCCGAGGTCGCCGATCTCCGCCTTGACCGCGGCGATCGCGTTGAGAGCGCACTGCTGCGCGCACTCGTAGGCCTCCTCGGCGCTCACCTCACCCCCGACCTTGCCGGTGGCGAGGAGCGCACCGTCGCGCATCGGCAGCTGGCCGGAGGTGAAGACGTGGTTGCCGCTGCGCACCGCCGGGACGTAGACCGCCACAGGGGGTACGACGTCGGGCACGGTCAGCCCGAGCGCGGCGAGGTTCTCCTCGACGGTGGCCATCGGGGTCACTCCGCGACGGGGCGCTTGAAGTATGCGACGAGGTTGCCCGAGCCGTTGTCGGTGATGGACACCAGCTCCCAGCCGTCGATGCCGAAGTTGTTGAGGATCTGCGTGGCGGCGTGGTTGAGGACGGGCGCCACCTGGTACTCCCACTTAGTCATGCCCGCACCCTACTGCCCTCGGTCACGGCCGCCGCTTCTGCGGATGCAGGGTTTCGTGACGGGCGAGCATTGCGACGTACTCCTCGATCCGCCGCGCTCGTGCCTCGGCACTCCGCAGGGCGCTCAGCCGGTGGTAGAGCGCGTAGCGGTTCTGTGCGGTGAGGACGTCGTACATCGCCTGCGCCTGGGGGACCGCGGCGATGGCGGCGAGCAGATCGGCGGGCATCGTGGCCGAGGCCGGCCCGGCGTACGCCGCGGCCCACCGACCATCGCTCTGGGCCGCATCCACCGCAGCCCGTCCGGCCTCGGTCATCCGGCCCTCGCGCTCCAACCGCTCGACGTGAGCGACGTTCCGCGCTGACCAGCGGCTGCGCGGCCCGCGCGGCGTCCAGCGCTGCAGCGTCGACTCCTCGTCGCGCCGACGGGTCTGCCCGTCGATCCAGCCGAAGCAGAGCGCTTCGTCGAGGGCGGCGGCGTAGTCGAGGGCGGTGACCGTCCCGCCCTTGCGAGACAGCACCAGCCACACCGCCGGCACGACATGGTGGTGCTGCTCGAGCCAGGCCCGCCACGCCGCTGCGTCCGGCAGCAGCAACTCCTCCCCGGAGAGCACCATCACGCGTCCCCGACGAAGGCGCAGAACTCGTTGCCGTCGGGGTCGGCCATCACCGTCCACCCGATCTCCTGGTCACGCTCACGCACCACCGTGGCGCCGGCCGCGACGAGTGCCGTGAGGTCGGCGGTGTCGACGTCCCAGTGGATGCGGTTCTTCACCAGCTTGGGCTCGGGCACGGGCGGGAACACGATGCCCTCGAAGGGCAGGCCCGGGACGTCCTCGATCCACCACCACGCGACACCCTCCTCATGGCCGACCCGGGCACCCAGCACCCGGCCCCACCAGGTCGCGATCGGCTCGGGGTCGGCGGAGTCGACGACCACCTCGTAGAGCCGGTACGCCGGCACCTCCTGGCGCTCGAAGACGCACAGCTCCCCGCCCTCCGGGTCACGCACGACCTTCCAGCGGAAGCTCTCCAGGTCGTAGGGCGAGGCACCGAGGTCGAGCACGTCCTCGACCGAGCCGGCATGCACGTCGAGATGGACCCGCTGCTTGGTCGACACCGGCTCGGCGACGGTGTTGACCCACACGGTGTGGCGTGGGGTGGGGCCGACCAGCCGGACGCAGCCGCCGTCGAGCGGCTCCGCCTCGAGCCCGAGCACCTCGGCCCAGAACGCGCCCAGGCCCTCGGGGTCGACTGCGTCGATACAGAGGTCCTTGTAGCTCGCCAGGGCGGTGGTGTGGGCCATGATCCGACCGTAGAACCTGCCACCGACATCGCGCATTAAAGTCACCTCCATGACCTCCGACTGGCCGCGCGTGCAGTTGCACGTGGTGACCGGCAAGGGCGGCACCGGCAAGTCGACGGTGGCCGCGGCCCTGGCCCTCGGTCTCGCCTCGCACGGCAGATGCGTGCTCCTGTGCGAGGTGGAGGGACGGCAGGGTGTCGCCCGGATGTTCGACGTCGACCCGCTGCCTTACGCCGAGACCCGGATCGCGACCGGATTGCGCTGGCCCGACGAGAAGGGCGATGACCGGCCGCCCGGCAGCGTCTTCGCCCTCCACATCGACGCCGAGCAGGCCCTGCTCGAATACCTCCGGATGTACTACAAGCTCGGTCCGGCCGGGCGCGCCCTCGACCGGTTCGGCGTGGTCGAGTTCGCCACCACCGTGGCGCCCGGCGTACGCGACGTACTGCTGACCGGCAAGGTCTTCGAGGCCGTCCAGCGCAACAGCAGGAACCGTGGCGCGCGGCAGTACGACGCCGTCGTACTCGATGCGCCACCGACCGGGCGCATCACCAGCTTCCTCAACGTGTCGGAGTCGGTCGCGGGGCTGGCCAAGGTAGGCCCGATCAAGCACCAGGCCGACACCATGATGACCCTGTTCCGCTCGCCCCGCACCGCCGTCCACCTGGTCACGCTCCTGGAGGAGATGCCGGTCCAGGAGACCGCGGACGGCATCGCCGAACTGCGCGCCGCCCGGCTCCCGGTCGGCGGCGTCGTGGTGAACCAGGTACGCCGCCGCGACCTACCCGAGGAGGCGCTCGAGGCGGCCCGCGCCGGCACCCTCGACCGGGCCAGGGTCGAGGCCGACCTGAAGCGCGCCGGGGTCGAGCCCGTGGACGGTCTGGTGACCACGCTGCTGGAGGAGGCCCGCGAGTACGCCGAGCGGCGGGCCCTCGAGGACGCCCAGCGGCAGCGTGTGGCGGGTCTCGACGTCCCCACCTACCAGCTGGAACGCGTCGCCGGCGGCATCGACATCGGCGGGCTGTACGAGCTCGCCGCCGACCTCAAGGAGCAGGGACTGGCATGAGCACCCCTGGACGCCGTCTGTCGCACCGGCATGGGGCGCGATCATGAGGACGCACCCGAGGGTCGGCCCGCTCGCGGCGAAGGCTGTGGGCGCTCCCGTACTCGACGTGGATGCGCTGCTCGACGACCGCGGCACCCACATCGTCGTCTGCTGCGGCTCCGGCGGCGTCGGCAAGACCACGACGAGTGCCGCGCTGGCGCTCCGCGCTGCCGAACGCGGTCGGCGGGTCGTGGTCTTGACCATCGATCCGGCTCGCCGGCTGGCGCAGTCGATGGGCATCCGGGAGCTCGACAACACCCCGCGGCCGGTGACCGGCCTGCCCGAGGGCACGACCGGCAGCCTCGACGCGATGATGCTGGACATGAAACGGACCTTCGACGAGGTCGTCGAGTCGCAGGCGAGCCCGGACAAGGCCCGCCAGATCCTGCAGAACCCGTTCTACGTGGCGCTGTCGAGCTCGTTCGCTGGCACGCAGGAGTACATGGCGATGGAGAAGCTCGGCCAGCTCTACCGCGACGCGCAGCGACGCGGTACCTACGACCTCATCGTCGTCGACACGCCGCCGTCCCGGTCGGCGCTGGACTTCCTCGACGCACCCGAGCGGCTGTCCAGCTTCCTCGACGGCCGTTTCATCCGGCTGATGCTCGCGCCGGCGCGAGGCCCCGCGCGGTTCATGTCAGCCGGGCTCGGCGTCGTCACCGCGACCATGAGCAAGATCCTCGGCGGGCAGTTCCTCCGTGACCTGCAGACGTTCGTGACGGCGCTCGACACCGTCTTCGGCGGATTCCGTCAGCGTGCGCAGCAGACCTACGCGCTGCTGCAGGCCCAGGCGACCGCGTTCCTCGTCGTGGCCGCTCCAGAGCCCGACGCGATGCGGGAGGCGGCGTACTTCGTCGAACGGCTCAGCGGCGACCGGATGCCTCTGCGCGGCGTCATCGTCAACCGGTCGACGCTGGCCGGGGAAGAGACCCTCTCTGCTGCGGCGGCCAAGGCCGCCGCCGAGCGGCTGGAGAGCGCGCACGACGACGCCTCGATCACCGCCGGCATGCTCCGCCTCCATGCCGACCGGGCGCTGTTGGTGGAACGGCAGATGCAACTACGCGCCCGCTTCGCCGCTGCGCACCCCCACGTGGCGACCGCGGTGGTCCCGGCGCTGGCCGGCGACGTCCACGACCTCGCCGGCCTGCGCGAGATCGGCAGCCTGCTCGCCGGGCACTGACCGGCGTACCGGTCCGGCAAGGCCGACGGCGTACCGGCGTGGTCAGACCGAGGTCGACACCTTGGTCATGGCGGACTCCAGGACCGCCCGCCAGGACGCGTGGGGGCGGCGACGGAGCAGCGCACGACGCTCGCGCTCGGTCATGCCACCCCACACGCCCCACTCGATCTGGTTGTCGAGCGCCTCGGCCAGGCACTCGGTGCGCACCGGGCAACCGGCGCAGATCTGCTTGGCCTTGTTCTGCTCCGCGCCACGGACGAAAAGCTTGTCCGGCTCCTGCGTACGGCAGGCAGCCTCGGGCGCCCAGTCTTCAACCCACATGTGTGTGTCCCCACTCGTAGCGGGGCGTCTCGCCCGTCCCCACGACGACGAGTACTCCCCTGCGAGAGCAAAGTTAAGGAACCGAGGCAGGACCCCGACAGGCCCTTACGACCCAAGTTCGATAGTCCGAAATGACTAGTCTCCGACCGGGTGTGGCCGGGGAGGTCGGATCGGGCCGCACCGCGCGAACGGGCCTTGCCACGCCTACCCCGGTACTCTGGCGGCATGTCAGCGCCGGTCGTCCCTGTCTCGAGGGTGCTCAAGCACCTCGCCGTGATGTGCACGGTAGCCGCCGTGCTCGGCGTCGTCGTCGCCGGGCTCGCCATCCCCTTCGCCGGGCTCTTCGGTCTGAGCGCGCGCGATGCGGCGAAGACGATGGACAAGCTGCCGGCCAACTTCTCGGTCGGGAACCTCGCGCAGACCACGAAGATCGTCGACGCCAACGGCAACATCATCACCACGCTCTACGACCAGAACCGTGTCTACCGTCCGCTGAGCCAGATCTCGCGGAAGATGACCAGCGCGATCCTCTCGATCGAGGACTACCGCTTCTACAAGCACGGCGCCCTGGACCTCAAGGGCACGCTGCGTGCGTTCATCACCAACCAGGCCGACAACGGCACCGTCCAGGGTGGCTCCTCGATCACCCAGCAGCTGGTGAAGATGACGCTCCTCTACGGCGCCAAGACCAAGGCACAGCAGCAGGCGGCGACCGACGACAGCTACGCGCGCAAGCTCCGCGAGCTCCGGTACGCCATCGCGCTCGAGCAGCACCACTCCAAGGACTGGATCCTGGAGCACTACCTCAACGCGGCGTACTTCGGCGACGGCGCCTACGGCATCCAGTCCGCCGCGAAGCACTACTTCGGGGTCAACGCCGACCAGCTGAACTGGAAGCAGTCGGCCACTCTCGCCGGCCTGGTGAAGAACCCCACCGGTTATGACCCGACGAACTATCCCGACGCCGCCATCGCCCGTCGCAACGTCGTGCTCGACCGGATGGCGCAGCTACACGTCATCTCGCAGGCCCGGGCCGAGAAGCTGAAGAAGCAGGGCCTCGGCCTGCACCTCACCCCGAGCCGCAACGGGTGCGTCAACTCCACCGCACCCTGGTTCTGCGACTACACGCTGGACTACCTCAAGCACGACCCCGCCCTCGGTGACACCGTCGAGGAGCGCACCCGACTGCTCTACTCCGGCGGGCTGACCATCAAGACCTCGCTCAACCTGCGCTACCAGCAGGCCGCCGACAAGGCCGTGCACAAGCACGTCTACCCGAACGATCCCGCGATCGGTGCCATCGCCGAGGTCCAGCCGGGCACCGGCGACGTCCTGGCCCTCTCGCAGTCCCGACCGATGGGATCGGACACCAAGAAGGGCCAGACCTACCTCAACTACACGATCCCGCAGGAGATGGGCGGTTCGGCCGGCTTCCAGGGCGGGTCGACCTTCAAGCTGTTCGTGCTCGCGACCGCGATCACGCAAGGGATCCCGCTGTCCACGACGTTGAGCGCACCCTCGCCGATGACCTTCAACTGGTCGAATTTCGCCAACTGCCCGGGCGCGGGGCACTTCACCGGCGTGGACGTGAAGCACAACGAGACCGGTGAGCCGCCCTACATCTACAACCTCTACACCGGCACGCAGCAGTCGATCAACACGTTCTACTTCCAGCTCGAGGAGCGCACCGGCGTCTGCAAGCCCTACAACCTGGCCAAGGAGATGGGCGTCCACCTGACCCATCCCACCGGCGCCGGCGCGGAGCGGGTGCCGACCTTCACTCTGGGCGTGGCGAGCGTCAGCCCGCTGGAGATGGCCGGCGCCTACGCCACCGTCGCGGCGCGCGGCAAGTACTGCGAGCCGAAGCCGGTCACCGAGATCGACGACTCCAACGGTCACGTCGTGAAGAAGTACGACGACAAGTGCCGCCAGGTGATGCCGGAGAACACCGCCGACGCCGTCAATGACGTGCTGCGCGGGGTCCAGGAGCCGGGTCCCTACCACTTCGGCTACGAGGAGCACCTCAACCTCGCCAAGCGCGACGGCACGGTGATCCCCTCCGCCGGCAAGACCGGGACCACCCAGAACGACCAGGTGGTGTGGTTCGACGGCTATACCCCGCAGATCGCGACCGTGGCGATGATCGCCGGCGCCAACAAGTACGGCACCCCGGAGAGTCTCGACTACAAGGTCATCGCCGGGGTCAACACCTACACCAACGCCTCCGGCTCCGGTTTCGCCGGACCGATGTGGGGCGACGCGATGCACGCGATCGAGAACACCCTCAAGCCGATCAACTTCCACAAGCCCAACCCGAAGGACGTCAAGGGCGTCCTCATCGACGTCCCGTCGGTGACCTGCGAGTCGGTGTCGCGCGCGAAGGCGAAGCTGGACCAGGCCGGGTTCCACGCCGTCCAGGGCGGCACCGACTGGTCCAGTTGCCCGGTCGGCACGGTGGACTACACCTCGCCGTCCGGCCAGGCTCCCAGCGCCAGCACGATCACCCTGATCACCTCCAAGGGCCCGGAGCCGGCACCGCCGCCATCCCCGCCGAAGAAGAACGGCGGCGGCAACAAGAGCGGCGGCGGCAGCAACGGTGGCGGGGGTGGCGGCCACCACGGCGGCCACCACCCGGTGAAGCCGCCCGGCGGCGGCCACCACTGACGCCTGAGCGAGAACGAGCCCGTCATCTCAGTCGAGGTGACGGGCTCGTTCTCGCTCAGGCAGAGAGCTGACGGCGTACCTCTGCGGCGACCGTGGCGCCGTCGGCGCGGCCCTTGGTCTGCGGCGTGAGGACACCCATGACCTTGCCCATCGCGCGCATGCCCTCGCCGGCCGCGCCGACCTGGGCGATCGCAGCCGCCACGAGTTCGGCGATCTCGGCATCGTTGAGCTGAGCGGGCAGGTAGTCGGCGATGACCTCGGCCTCGGCGCTCTCCTTGGCCGCCATCTCCTCGCGTCCGCCCTGGGCGAACGCGGCCGCGGCCTCACGACGCTTCTTGGCCTCGGTGGAGAGCACCCCGACGATGTCGTCGTCGGTGAGCTCCCGGGCCTGCTTTCCGGCCACCTCGGCGTTGGTGATCGCGGTCAGGACCATCCGGAGCGTGGAGGAGCGCACCTCGTCGCGGGCCTTCATCGCGGTGGTCAGGTCGGCACGCAGGCGATCCTTGAGGGAGCTCATGGACCCCATTGTGGCAGCCTTGCGGCATGCCGCTCCGCCCCTTCCTCGCCCGCACGCTCGGCACGACGGTGGGCGGAGGCCTGCTCGCCGGAGGCGCGCTCACGGCGTACGCCGCCTGGGAGGCGCGCCAGTACACCCTGCGTCACCTGCCGCTGCCGGTGCTCCCGGCGGATGCACCCGAGCTGCGGGTGCTCCATCTCTCCGACCTCCATCTGGTGCCGTCGCAACGCCGCAAGATCCGCTGGCTGGCCGACCTCATGGATCTGCGGCCGGACCTGGTCGTCGACACCGGCGACAATCTTGCCCACCGCGACGCCGTACCGGCCGTCCTCGGTGCCCTGGGCGGTCTCTTGCGTGTCCCCGGCGTCTTCGTGCACGGCTCCAACGACTACTTCGAGCCCCGGCTGCGGAATCCGATCCGCTATCTCCTGCCCGACGACGGCAAGCGGCGTACCAACGTCCCGCAACTGCCCTGGCGTGACCTCAGCGCGGGGTTCACCTCGGCCGGCTGGCTCGACCTGACCAACACCCGCGCCACCCTCGAGGTCAGGGGGGTCCGGATCGCGTTCGCCGGTGTCGATGACCCTCATCTGGGCTACGACCGGCTCCAGGCCGTCGCCGGACCGGCGGACGCGTCGGCGGATGTCCGGCTGGGAATCGCGCACGCGCCGTACCTACGGGTGCTGGATCGCTTCACCGCCGACGGGTACGACGCCATCCTTGCCGGACACACCCATGGTGGCCAGATCTGCCTTCCCGGCGGCCGGGCGCTCACCACCAATTGCGACCTCGACCCCGCCCGCGCGCGGGGGCTGCACCGCCACACCTCGGGCGGGCGTGAGTCGTGGTTGCACGTCTCGGCCGGGTTGGGCACCTCGCCCTACAGTCGCATTCGGATCGCCTGTCGTCCGGAGGCGACCCTGCTGACCCTGACGCCGCGCGTGGGGCCCACGGAAGCCTAGCTGCGGACCCGGCCCCGATTACGGGTCGCTGTGTGCGCTGGGCTATGCTCACGTGCCGTTGAGCCGCCGTGTTCTGGTGGCATCACGATCGGGCTGTGGCGCAGTTTGGTAGCGCGCTTCGTTCGGGACGAAGAGGCCGCAGGTTCAAATCCTGTCAGCCCGACAGATCGCAGGGGCGGTCCGGCAGTTCGCCGGGCCGCCTCTCGCGTTTCTCCACGACGTGTCGTGGAACACTGACCCCATGGGGAACGAGATCGGCAACAAGCTCGAGCCGCCGCGGCTCGGCTTCCGGCGCAAGAAGAAGGCGGAGCAGGAACCGGCGGTCGTCGCGGAGCGGACGTCGCACCAGCCGCCGCAGACGCCGACCGACCGGGCCGCGCGGGAGGCCGAACCGAAGCGAGAGGCCGAGCGGAGGTTCGCCCCGAAGGCCGCTGGGGAGCAGTCGACGGCGCAGACCCGCGATCGCGAGCCGGCACCGTCCCCGAAGCCTGAGCCGACGCCGAGCCCTGAGCCCGGGGCCGAGGCGACGCAGGTGTTGCCGTCCACCGACTCGACGCCGACCACCCGGATCGAGGAGCCCGTCGCCGACGCTGCCCACCCGAAGCCCACCACGCCCCGGCCGCGTCCGCCGAAGAAGCCCAAGCCCGTCGCGGCGGAGCCGAAGCCGCGCGTACGCCGCGAACCACTCATGGCGTTCAGCGGACATCCGGCGGCGGCTGTGAGCGGTCTGGCGGTCGGGCTGTTCATGGTGCTCGCCATCTGGGCCTGCGAAGCGGTGAGCCAAGCCTCCAGGGGTACGACGTCACTCGGGCGCGCCGGCTTCCCGTTGCTGATCGCGATCTTCATCCTCGCGGTGGTGATAGGCGCTCTGCTGCTGCGCTTCTTCGATACTCCCTCCCCGGGGAGCGCGAGCTTCCTCGGGACCGGACTGGTCGCCGTACTCGCGATTCTCTTCCTCTCCGACCGCGCCGACAGCGCGGTCGGCGCGGTCGTGGTCGTCGTGCTGGCGATCGCCTCGTTCGTGCTCGCGCGCTGGGTGAGCGTGCGCTATATCGGCGACTGAGCGACCACGATGACGACCACACGCCAGCAGCGGAAGGGCGAGGCATTCCGTCGCCTCCACAAGCACGGGACGTTCGTGATCCCCAACGCGTGGGACGCCGGCTCCGCGCGCGTGCTCGAGCGACTCGGCTTCGACGCGATCGCGAGCACCAGCTCGGGGTTCGCGTTCGCGCTCGGTCGGCCCGACGGCAGCGTCACGCTCGATGAGGTGGCCGACCACGCTCGCACCCTCGACGAGGCGACCGGGCTCCCGGTGGCGATGGACCTCGAGGACGGCTACGGCCCGACGCCGCAGCACGCCGCGACCGCCGTACGCCGCGCCGCGGAGGCCGGGGCGGTCGGTGGCTCGATCGAGGACTATGACCCCGCCGCCGGCCTCCACCCACGCGCGAGGGCGGCGGAGAAGATCGCCGCCGCCGCGGAGGCGATCCGCGATCTCGGCACGCCGTTCCTGCTGACCGCCCGCGCCGAGAACCACCTGCGCGGCAACCCCGACCTGGCCGACACGATCGCGCGGCTGCAGGCCTACGAGGCCGCTGGAGCCGACGTCGTCTACGCCCCGGGCCTGCGCACCCTGGCGGAGATCCGTGCCGTCTGCGACGCGGTCTCGGTACCGGTCAACGTCCTCGCGCCGCCCGGGTTGACCCTGGCCGACCTGGCCGAGGCCGGCGTACGCCGGGTCAGTGTCGGTGGCCGTCTGGCCCTGGCCGCGTACGCCGCGATGGCCGAGGCGGCCACCCGGATCCGGGACGAGGGATCGTTCGAGTCGCTCGCGGTGTCCGGGTCGTTCACCGACTGGTTCTGAACAGCCTCACAGAGACGCCGCGACGATCTCCGCGAGCTGTACGGTGTTGAGGGCCGCGCCCTTGCGCAGGTTGTCGTTCGAGATGAACATCGCCAGGCCGCGGTTGCCTGGGACACCCGGATCCTGCCGGAAGCGCCCGACGTAGGACGGGTCCTTGCCGGCTGCGGCGAGCGGGGTCGGCACCTCACGAAGCTCCACACCGGGCGCATCGGCGAGCAGCCGGCGGGCACGCTCCGGCGTCATCTCCTCGGCGAACTCGGCGTTGATCGAGAGCGAGTGGCCGGTGAAGACGGGGACGCGCACGCAGATGCCGGAGACCGGGAGGTCGGGGATGCCCAGGATCTTGCGCGACTCATTGCGGAGCTTCTGCTCCTCGTCGGTCTCGTTCAGCCCGTCCTCGACCAGCGAGCCGGCGAACGGCAACACGTTGTAGGCGATCGTGCTGAGGTAGGTGGTCGGCTGCGGGAAGGCGACCGCCTCGCCGTCGTAGGCCAGCTCCCGCGCCTTCTCCCCCGCCGCCGCGACCTGACCGGCCAGCTCCTCGACACCGGCGATGCCGGAGCCGGAGACGGCCTGGTAGGAGGAGACGATCAGCCGGGTGAGCCTCGCCGCGTCGTGGAGCGGCTTGAGGACCGGCATCGCGGCCATCGTCGTGCAGTTGGGATTGGCGATGATGCCGCGGCGCGCCGCGATCACCGGCGTCATCGCGTCTGCGTTGACCTCGGCCACGACGAGGGGAATCTGCGGATCCTTGCGGAAGGCGCTGGAGTTGTCGATCACGATCACGCCGGCGTCGGCGAACCTCGGCGCGAGCGCCCGCGACGCGGTGGCGCCGGCGGAGAAGAGCGCGATGTCGAGGCCGGCCGGGTCGGCGCTCTCGGCGTCTTCGACGACGACCTCTCGTCCGTCGAACTCGAGCACCTTTCCTGCAGATCGTGCCGAGGAGAAGAACCGGATCTTTCCGACCGGGAAGCTTCGCTCGGCCAGGATCTGGCGCATGGCGATACCGACCTGGCCGGTCGCACCGACGACGCCGACGCTGATCGGGCGGGTCATCGACCGGTCCCGCCGTACACGACCGCCTCGCCCTCCGCGGCGTCGAGGTCGAACGCCGTGTGGGTGACCTGGACGGCAGTGTCGACCTGCGCCTCGTCGATGACGACCGAGATACGGATCTCGGAGGTGGAGATCATCTCGATGTTGACCCCGGCGGCGGCCAGCGCGGAGAAGAACTTGGCGGTGATGCCCGGGTGGGACCGCATGCCCGCGCCGATCAGCGAGACCTTCCCGATCTGGTCGTCGTAGAGCAGCTTGTCGTAGCCGATCTCGGCCTGGATCCGCGCCAGCGCGCCCATCGCGGTCTGACCGTCGGTGCGCGGCAGCGTGAAGGAGATGTCGGTGCGGTTGGTCGAGGCGGCCGAGACGTTCTGCACCACCATGTCGATGTTGATCTCGGCGCTCGCGAGGGTCTCGAAGACGCGAGCCGCATAGCCGACCTTGTCCGGGACGCCGACGACGGTGACCTTCGCCTCCGAGCGGTCGTGGGCCACGCCGGCGATGATCGCCTGCTCCATCTCGTCTCCTGCGTTGTCGCTGCTTTCGGGGATGATCCAGGTGCCCTCCTTCGTCGAGAAGGAGGAGCGGACATGGATCGGCATGCCGTAGTTGCGGGCGTACTCCACGCACCGCAGGTGCAGGATCTTGGCGCCTGAGGCGGCCATCTCCAGCATCTCCTCGGTGGAGATCCTGCCGATCTTGCGTGCGGTGCTCACGATCCGCGGGTCGGCGGTGAAGACGCCATCGACGTCGCTGTAGATCTCGCAGACCTCCGCGCCGAGGGCCGCGGCCAGGGCGACCGCAGTCGTGTCGGAGGCGCCACGACCGAGCGTGGTGACCTCCTTGGTGTCCTGGGAGACGCCTTGGAAGCCGGCGACGATCGCGATCGCGCCGTCCTTGAGGGCCTCTTCGATCCGGCCGGGGCGGATGTCGATGATCTTCGCCTTGCCATGCACCGAGTCGGTGATGACACCAGCCTGCGAGCCGGTGTAGGAGCGGGCCTCGTGGCCGAGTTGGGCGATCGCCATCGCGACCAACGCCATCGAGATCCGCTCGCCCGCGGTCAACAGCATGTCGAGCTCGCGCGGCGGCGGCAGTGGGGTGACCTGCTCGGCGAGGTCGCGCAGCTCGTCGGTCGTGTCACCCATCGCCGAGACCACGACGACCACGTCGTGGCCCTGCTTCTTGGTGTTGACGATGCGCTGCGCCACCCGCTTGATGCCGGCAGCGTCGGCGACGGAGCTGCCGCCGTACTTCTGGACGACGATGCCCAATGCTGAATCCTCGGGTCTCGGTGTGTGCAGTGCAGCCCGAGTCTACGGGTGGGCGGTGGAGTCCTCGCCGAGGATCTCATCCGCGGCGGCGAGCTCCTCCTCCTCGCCGCTGAACTCCGCGTCCAGACGGTCGTGGGAGACCACCGTGACGAGCGCGTTCAGGACCGCGCCGGCGAGATTGCCCCAGTCGGAGACGTAGCTGAACTGCCACCACCACAGCGCCTCGGCGACATCGCCACGCTTGTAGTGGCGCAAGCCGTTCTCCAGGTCGGCGACCACGGTGCACAGGTCGTCGGAGATCTGGCTGACGACGACCTCGGGCTCGTAGGGATCGAAGACGAAGCTGTAGGTGTCGAGTTGGCCCAGCGTCTCGGCCAGGCGCAGGCGCAGCTGGTCGAGGTCAGCCTCCGGCCCGACATCGGGCTGATACTCCTCACGGGGCTGGAAGTCCTGGTGGGCCCCCAGCCGTGCACCGGCGAGCAGCACCTGGCTCACCTCCAGGAGCAGCAGGGGTACGGCGCTGCCGGGATCGCCCTCCGCGGCGATCGCGCGCACGGCCAGGAGGAAACTCTCGACCGAGTCCGCGATCTGCACCGCGAACTCGTCGGCCTCCCCACCCGTCGTGGGGTCGGTGGATCCCGATGTGGTCATTCGGCTGCCCGCCTTCCTGCGAACGCTCGCCCGAGAGTGACCTCGTCGGCGTACTCCAAGTCTCCGCCCACCGGTAGGCCGCTGGCCAGCCGGGTCACCTTCAGCCCCAACGGACTCAGCTGTCGGGTGAGGTAGGTCGCCGTCGCCTCACCCTCCAGGTTGGGGTCGGTGGCGAGGATGATCTCGGCGATCTGGGCATCGCTCAGCCGGGACATCAGCTCACGGATCCTCAACTGGTCCGGGCCGATGCCGTCGATCGGGCTGATCGCGCCACCCAACACGTGGTAGCGGCCGCGGAACTCGCGGGTTCGCTCGATCGCGACGACGTCTTTGTACTCCTCCACGACGCACAGGACGCTCGGATCGCGTCGCGGGTCACGGCAGATCCGGCAGGTCTCCTCCTCGGAGACGTTGAAACAGATCGAGCAGAACTTCACCTTCGCCTTCACCTCGACCAGCACGTCCGCCAACCGGCGTACGTCGGCGGGATCGGCCTGCAGCAGGTGGAACGCGATCCGCTGGGCGCTCTTCGGGCCCACTCCCGGAAGCCGACCGAGCTCGTCGATCAGGTCCTGGACGACACCTTCGTACAACGCGTCGCCCTCACAGACCCGGGCCGGGCCCGACACCGGGCAGGCCACCCGGGCCGCCGAGACCACCGGCGAGCGGGCCCATCGTCCGGGAGGCAAGCTCGTCGGCCTGTGCCTTGGCGTCGCGGTAGGCCGCGACGATCACCGCGGAGAGGTCCTCGAGGTCGTCGGGGTCACTGCCGTCGAACTCACCCTGCTTGATGTCCACACCGACCAGCTCGCCGATCCCGTTGATGCGCACCGTCACAGCGCCGCCGGCGACGGTCCCCTCGAGGACCGTCTCGGCGAGCTTGTCCTGCGCCGACGCGAGCTGCTCCTGCATCTTCTGCGCCTGCTGCATCAGGGCGTTGAGGTCGAGGCCACCGCCGCCCAGCGACTCGAAGGGGTTCTGGCTCATCCGTGCTCCTCTAGGTGGCGTGCTACTGGTGGCGGATCTCTTCGATCATCTGGGCGCCGAGCTCTCGTTGCAGAAGCTCAGCCCCGCCGAGCGCCTCGGCATCGGCGTCGAGGTCGTCGGGGTGGGCCTCCGCGTCAGCCGCGGCGAGCCGCGCCGCCCGATCCTCGACCACCGGCGAGGCCTCACCTCGCCGGATCGGACGGATCGCCTCGCGGGCCTTCGCGATCCCCCCGGCGTCCAGCGGTCGCGCAGGCTGCTCGGCCTGCGGCGGCCCGGCTGGCTGCTGGGTCGGCTGTGGCGCTCCGGCGTTGAGGTCGGAGCGGTAGCCGGGCGCCTCCGGCGCCGACGGAGGTAGGTCGGCGGGCGGCTCCGGCGGCGCGGCCGGTCCCCCG
>Ga0164242_10000860_pt1 | contig 36175 bp, 33 predicted proteins | sample OricomgcompostMG_FD_108783 | JGI IMG/M metagenome (GOLD analysis project Ga0164242, IMG submission 108783) | Miracle-Growth compost microbial communities from Emeryville, California, USA - Original compost - Miracle growth compost (MG) ... | reverse complement strand
CCTGCCGATCGCGCTGGCGGTACAGAACCGGATCACCGTCACCGATCTGGATCAGACGCTGTCGGTGTACCCGTCGTTCTCCGGCTCGATCATCGAGGCCGCGCGCCGGCTGATGGCACACGACGATCTGGACTAGCCCCGCGGGCACCGGTAAATCCACGTAGGCTCACAGCCGAAGCACCTACCGACGAGTAACCGCGAGGAGTCTGTACGTGAGCGACCCGATCCCAGGGCCGGGCAACGGTCAGATCCTGCTGTCGCCGGAACAACGCGAGAGCGCCTGGAACCGTCTGGGTTCCGAACAGTTCGATGTCATCGTGATCGGCGGTGGGGTGGTCGGGGCCGGTGCCGCCCTGGATGCGGCCACCCGCGGGCTCAAGGTGGCACTCGTCGAGGCCCGCGACTTCGCGTCGGGTACCTCCAGCCGGTCCTCGAAGATGTTCCACGGCGGCCTGCGCTACCTGGAGCAACTGGAGTTCGGTCTGGTGCGAGAGGCACTGCACGAGCGTGAGCTGTCACTGACCACGCTGGCGCCGCACCTGGTCAAGCCGCTGCCGTTCCTGTTCCCGCTGACCCACCGGCTGTGGGAGCGCCCATACATCGCCGCGGGCATCTTCCTGTACGACCAGCTCGGCGGCGCCAAGTCGGTGCCGGCGCAGAAGCACCTGCTCAAGGCCGGGGCGCTGCGGCTGGCACCCGGGCTCAAGCGCAGCTCGCTGGTCGGTGCGATCCGCTACTACGACACCGTGGTCGACGATGCCCGGCACACCATGACCGTCGCGCGCACCGCGGCGCACTACGGCGCGGTGGTGCGCACCTCGACCCAGGTGGTGGCGCTGCTGCGGGAGGGTGACCGGGTCACCGGGGTGCGGGTGCGCGATTCGGAGACCGGCGCGGTCACCGAGGTGTGCGGGCACGTGGTGGTCAACGCCACCGGGGTGTGGACCGACGAGATCCAGGCGCTGTCCAAGCAGCGCGGCCGGTTCCGGGTGCGCGCGTCCAAGGGTGTGCACATCGTGGTCCCGCGCGACCGGATCGTCTCGGAGGTGGCGATCATCCTGCGCACCGAGAAGTCGGTGCTATTCGTCATCCCGTGGGGCACGCACTGGATCATCGGCACCACCGACACCGACTGGAACCTGGACCTGGCGCACCCGGCGGCCACCAAGGCCGACATCGACTACATCCTGAGCCACGTCAACACCGTGCTGGCCACGCCGCTGACCCACGACGACATCGACGGTGTGTACGCCGGTCTGCGCCCGCTGCTGGCCGGTGAGAGCGAGGAGACCTCCAAGCTGTCGCGTGAGCACGCGGTGGCCACCCCGGCGCCGGGTTTGGTGGCGATCGCCGGTGGCAAGTACACCACCTACCGGGTGATGGGTGCCGACGCCATCGATGCGGCAAGCGAATTCGTGCCGACCCGGGTGGCACCGTCGATCACCGAGAAGGTGCCGCTGCTGGGCGCCGACGGCTATTTCGCGTTGATCAACCAGACCGAACACGTCGGCCAGCACTACGGTCTGCACCCCTACCGGGTGCGTCACCTGCTGGACCGGTACGGCTCGCTGATCGGCGAGGTGCTCGACATGGCAAGCGGGCGAACGGAATTGCTGGAGCCGATCACCGAGGCGCCGGTGTACCTGAAGGTGGAGGCGTACTACGCCGCCGCGGCCGAGGGTGCCCTGCACCTGGAGGACATTTTGGCCCGCCGGATGCGTATCTCCATCGAATACCCGCACCGCGGCGTGGACTGTGCCCGCGAGGTTGCCGAAGTCGTTGCGCCCGTTCTGGGTTGGAGCGCGCAGGATGTCGACCGTGAGGTGGCGACCTATCTGGCCCGGGTGGAGGCCGAGGTGCTCTCGCAGACCCAGCCCGACGACGAGTCGGCCGATGCGTTGCGGGCCGCCGCGCCGGAGGCCCGTGCAGAGATCCTCGAACCGGTGCCACTCGATTGAACCTGCCGGTGCGTCCCGGGTTCGAGGGCATCGGCCCGGCGCGCCTGCGGGTACTCGGTGGGCCGGTACTGGCCGAACTGCAGTCCCGTTTTGGGGCTGACGCGGCCGCCAAGGTTCTTGCCGGCGAGGTGCTTTGCGCCGACGGCTCGGTGGTGACGGCGTCGACGGTGCTGCCGGTCGGGGCCTGCGTGTACTGGTACCGCGATCTGCCCGACGAGGTAGCGGTGCCGTTCGAGATGCCGGTGCTGTACCGCGACGAGAACATCGTGGTGGTGGACAAGCCACACTTTCTGGCGACCATGCCGCGCGGGGTGCACGTGGTGCAGAGCGCGGTGGTGCGGCTGCGCCGCGAACTCGGGGAGTGGGAACTCTCGCCCGCGCACCGGCTGGATCGGCTGACCGCGGGCGTGCTGGTGTTCACCGCGCGCCGGCAGGTGCGGGGCGCCTACCAGACGCTGTTCTCTTCCGGCGCGGTGTCCAAGACGTACCTGGCCCGCTCGTCGGCCGGGGTGCTTGCCGAGCCGGTGCTGCTGCGGACCCGGATTGTCAAGCGGCGCGGCTCTTTACAGGCGGTGCAGGAGCCCGGTGAGGTCAATGCGGTGACCTTTGTCGAGCCGCTGGGTGACGGTCTGTTCCGGCTGACGCCGTCGACCGGGCGCACCCACCAGCTGCGGGTGCACATGACCTCGCTGGGGCTGCCGATCGACGGCGACCCGCTGTATCCCGACGTGCTGGATGTGGCCGCCGGTGATTTCTCGACGCCGTTGCAATTGCTGGCGCGGCGACTTTCGTTCGTCGACCCACTGACCGGGGACACCCGGGAATTCGTCAGCCGCCGGACGTTGGGGTAGTGGCATGGCCGCTGTGATCTACTGCAGAGCATGGATCGCGCCACGTTTGACCGCCTGTTCGACCTGACCGACCGCACCGTCATCGTGACCGGCGGGACCCGTGGCATCGGGTTGGCGCTGGCCGAGGGTTTCGTCCTGGCCGGAGCCAACGTGGTGGTGGCCAGCCGCAAGGCCGACGCGTGCGCGGCGGCGGCCGAACACCTGCGCGCCCTGGGCGGTCAGGCGATCGGCGTACCCGCGCACGCCGGCAACCTCGATGACCTGGACGCATTGGTCGAGCGCACGGTGCAGGAGTTCGGCGGTATCGACGTGGTGGTCAACAACGCCGCCAACGCATTGGCCCAGCCGCTCGGTGAGATGACCGCCGAGGCGTGGGGCAAGTCCTACGACGCCAACCTGCGTGGACCGGTGTTCCTGGTGCAAAAAGCGTTGCCGCACTTGAAAAAGAGCCCGGCGGCCGCGGTGCTGAACATGGTGTCGGTGGGGGCCTTCAACTTCGCACCCAACGTGTCGATGTACGCCGCGGGCAAGGCCGCGCTGCTCTCGTTCACCCGGTCGATGGCCGCGGGTTTCGCGGCCGACGGTATCCGGGTCAATGCCATCGCACCGGGCCCGGTGGACACCGACATGATGCGCAACAACCCGCCCGAGGCCGTTGCGGCGATGGCCAACGCCACCCTGATGAAGCGGCTGGCCCGGCCCGACGAAATGGTCGGCGCCGCGCTGCTGTTGTGTTCTGCCGCAGGCAGTTATTTGACCGGCCAGGTGGTGATCGTCGACGGCGGGGGCACACCCCGCTAACGGCAGAGCGCGCCGGCGGCAATCCCTATTTGCGCTCGGCGAACGCCTTGGTGGCCACCGCGAGTTCACCGGCGGTCGAGGCCAGGATCTGGCTGCGGTTCTCCATGTGCAGGGCGGCCTGCAGGCTCGATGCCTCCAGGTTGGCCCACAGCACCTGCTTGGTCGATTCGACACCGAATTTGCCGTAACTGCACAGGGTTTCGGCGATCGCTAGCGCATCGTCGAGCGCCGACTCGGTGGCCAATCGGGATACCAGGCCCAGTTGCAATGCCTCGGCGGCCTCGACCGTGCGGGCGGTGAGGATCAGGTCGAAGGCCTGGCCGGCGCCGACCACCCGCGGCAGCGTGTAGCTCACCCCGATGTCGCAGCCGCCGATGCCCAGCTTGATGAACTGTGTGCAGAACCGGGCGGCGGGCCCGGCGACCCGGATATCGCAGGCCAGTGCGATGGCGAAACCGCCGCCGTAGGCCGGGCCGTTGACCGCGGCGATCACCGGCTGACGCAGGCTCTGGATCCGGGTGGTCAGCTCGGCGATGCGTTCCTGCCAGCGCAGGCCCGATCGCGGAAACTCCAGTCCACCACCGGCTTCGGGCGGATTGGGATCTGACAGGTCCAGCCCGGAACAGAACCCGCGTCCGGCTCCGGTGAGTACCGCCACCCGGCACTGGCCGTTGCGGTGGATGTCGTCGAGCGCCTGGTGGAGGGCCTCGACCAGTTCGAAGTTCAGCGCGTTGAGCTTCTCGGGCCGATCCAGCGTGACGACGGCGACATCGGGACGGGGATAGGCAACTGACAGCGGCGGCATGAGCCGACTCTATGCCGTTCGAATACGGCGGGGCGGTTCAGATGGACTGCGAGTCGAGGAGGTGCAGCTGTGCGATGTCGCCGTACTGCACCCACGAATGCGTCTGCGGCAACGGGTTGGATTCGAAGAGCTCTTCGACGTACACCTTTTTGATCTTGCGGGCCAATTCGACGGGAATGTCGGCGATCACGGCCGGCTCGAGGCCCTCGATGTCGACTTTGAGGATGTCAATGTGGCCGTGCTTGGCGATCACATTTTCCAGCACCGTCCGCGAATACACGCACGGGACGGTCAGCGTATTGCCCAGGGAGGTCTGGTCGATGCCGCCGTATCGGCCGGACTCTTCCCAACCGAACTCGACCTCGCCGTCGGTCAGCGCGACCGCGACCTCCTGCAGTTCGTAGCGGCCCTCGAACCGCCGCAGATTGTCGCGCAATCGGGCGATGTTGGCGGGCAGCGGTTCGAACAGGTAGGCATACGCCGACGGGTTACGGGTGAGGAAGTACGCGGCGGAGATGCCGATGTTCGAACCGAAGTCGACAATCACCTTGTCCGAGGCGTCGGCGTGGTAGTCGTCGCGACAGAAGATCTCGTTGATGGTCAGTAGATCGTCGGGAGAGTATAGCTGCAGAGATATTTCGGACTGCGGGGTGCGGACCTGCACGGTGTGCGGGTATTGGCCGCTGCGGCTCAGATAGCGACGGAACATGTCGATCGGGTGCCGGTAGAGCCGAACCATGTTGATCGCGGCAATGTAGTGGCGCCGCTGCCGGGCTGCGTCGGCGATCTTGGTCAGGTTGCGACCACCAAACTGCATATTTTCCTCCGTAGCCGGTAGTCCCGGCCGATTTCGATTAAGGATGCCGCGCCACAGCGTACTCATCGCCGCAGCGCGGCCTGGTCCGAATGGCCGGTTATCTATCGGGCCGGTCAATTAGCCAGGTCAGGTGTCGCTCTGCCAGCCCTGAACCCCGACTGCGATCATTCTCAACTGTTTGAGCGCAGTTTGCCGGACTTCGGCGATGGTCTGCGGGTCGTTGGCGTCCTCGATGGCCTCGGCGGTCAGGATCATGGCGTTGACGAACAGGCTGGCCAAGACGTTCAGATCGGCGCTGCTCCAGCTGTGCAGGCCTGGAATGCGGGCCAGGTCGATGGCCAGTTCCGAGGTGATCAGCCGGATCTCGGTGCGGATCGCGTAGCGGATCACCGTCACGCCGCTGTTGCGTTCGCGGCTGATGAATCGCCAGTGCTCACGGCGCTCGTTGACGCTGTTGATCACGATATCGACCGAGGATTCGATGAGCCGCTTGGGATCGAGTTGCCCGGTGCGGGCGTTGCGGAGCATTTCCCGCAGGGCGCGGAACGACTCGTCGATGAGTACCAGTCCGAGGGCGTCCATGGTCTCGAAGTGCCGGTAGAACGCGGCCGGGACGATCCCGGCCTCACGGGTGACTTCGCGCAGACTCAGCGCGCTGAAGCTGTCTTCTTCGAGCAGTTTGAGCGCGGCAGCGATGATCGCGCGGCGGGTGGCCTCCTTGCGCTCTTCGCGCGACATGGAGTCGGTCGAGCGCGAACTGCTCGACCGATTCGACCGGCTCGACCGCGACGATCGAGAACTCGGTGTACGACTGCTCACTGAAAAGAAGTTAGCACACCTGATCGTTGCCCTAAGTGAAACATATGTATATGAGTTGGACGTACAACCGTTCACGGTGTGATGCCGGTGACAACCTGCGGTTTAACCATTGACGTGAAAGCCTATGACACTGCACTGTGTACATATGTTCACCGAAACATTCAGCCGTCGGATCCGGAGCTCCGCTCTGGTCGGCATTCTGACCGGGCCGCACGGCGTCGACCGCTACACCGAGGTCTTCGATCGCACCTGGACGTTGGACGATGCCCGCGCCAAGGTGGTCGCGGTCCGTCGACAGACCCGGCGCAGTGTCACCCTGACGCTGCAGCCCAACGATGCCTGGCGTGGTTTCGGCCAGGGCGAGCGAAGCGACGGGAAGAGATTTCTCGCCGGGCAGCACGTAAATCTCTCGGTCGAGATCGACGGCCGCCGCCGCACCCGGTGCTACTCGCCGGCCAACTCCGAGGGCAGCCCGGTCATCGAGCTGACCATCGGTCTGCACGACGGCGGCCTGGTCTCGTCGCACCTGTTCCACCACGCCCGGCCCGGCATGGTGCTCGGCCTGGACTCCGTCGGCGGCGACTTCGTCATGCCGGCCGTGCGTCCGCGGCGCATCCTGCTGGTCTCCGGCGGCAGCGGGATCACCCCGGTGCTGTCCATGCTGCGCACCCTGCGCGAGGAGAACTTCGACGGCGAGGTGGCGTTCCTCCACTACGCCCGCAACCCCGAAGAGGCCGCGTACGCCACCGAGCTGGCAGCCACCCCCGGGGTGAAGGTGCTGCACAGCTACACCCGATCCAACCGGGGCGACCTGACCGGGCACTTCGGTCCCGACCACCTCGCCGCCGCGATGCCGAACCCCGAAGCGGTGTTCGTCTGCGGTCCGCCGGCCCTGGTCACCGCGGTGCGCGAGCTGTTGCCGCAGGCGCAGTCGGAAAGCTTTGTGCCCCCGGTGATCGCGGTGCCCACCGAAGCCTCGGGCGGCGCGGTGGAGTTCACCGACAGCAAGATCGAGGTGGTCGATGACGGCCGCTCGATCCTGGAGCAGGCCGAGGCCGCCGGACTGAACCCGCAGAACGGTTGCCGGATGGGCATCTGCCACACCTGCACCCGTCGCAAGGTCAGCGGACCGGTGAAAAACCTGATCACCGGCGCGATTTCGACCGCCCCCGACGAGAACATCGAGATCTGTGTGACCGCGCCCTGCGGCGACGTGCAGATCGACCTCTAAACCAACCACTGAGAACGGAGGACACCATCATGACCAACCGCCCCGCCACCCTGACCCCCGAGCAGTTCGATGAGTTCGGCCGCGCGCTCGATGCCATCCGCGAACGTCACCTCGCCGACCTCGGCGACCGCGACGCCGACTACATCCGCGGCATCATCGCCATGCAGCGCAAGCTGGAGGTCGGCGGCCGTGCCCTGCTGTTCCTGCCGCCGGCCTGGCCGATCGGCACCGTGATGCTCGGCCTGTCGAAGATCTTGGACAACATGGAGATCGGCCATAACGTCATGCACGGTCAGTACGACTGGATGGGCGATCCGGCGCTGCGCGGCCAGGAATTCGAATGGGATTCGGCCTGCCCGTCCAACCAGTGGCGGCACTCGCACAACTACATGCACCACACCTACACCAACATCGTCGACATGGACCGCGACATCGGCTACGGCATCCTGCGGATGAGCGAGGATCAGCGCTGGAGCCCGTACTTCCTGGGTAACCCGGTCTACGCCTTCCTGCTGATGGTGTTCTTCCAGTACGGCGTGGCGCTGCACGAGCTGGAGACCGAGCGCATCCGCACCGGTGAAATCCGGCTGCGGGACAAGAAGGACATGCTGCGTGAGATGTGGGCCAAGGTGCGCAAGCAGACCCTCAAGGACTACGTGGCCTTCCCGCTGCTGGCCGGTCCGTTCGCGCCGTTCGTGTTCGCGGGCAACATGACCGCCAACCTGATGCGCAACGTGTGGTCCTACACGATCATCTTCTGCGGGCACTTCCCCGAGGGCACCCACGAGTTCACGATCGAGGAAACCAAGAGCGAGACCCGCGGCCAGTGGTACTACCGTCAGCTGCTGGGATCGGCAAACCTCTCCGGCGGCAAGTGGTTCCACATCTTCAGCGGCAACTTGTCGTTCCAGATCGAGCATCACCTGTTCCCCGACCTCCCGGCGCACCGCTACGCCGAGATCTCCCCGGAGGTCAAGGCGCTGTGCGAGAAGTACGACCTGCCGTACAACAGCGGCCCGATTCACAAGCAGTTCTTCTCAGTGGTCAAGAAGATCTGCCGGCTGGCGCTGCCGGACTCATGGCTGGCAAAGGCGGCACCAGAAGGTGATCCGGTCAGCGAGGTTGTTGAGGTCGCCGACGACGTCGAGGTTCTCGTGCCGGTGTCGGCCGGCTGATTCGATCAGCGTCCCGCACCTGCGACATGCCTGCCCGGCCCGGCCGTACACCCACAGTTGGCGGCCGGGCCGGGTGTCGCCCGTGGTGGTCCTGTTCCACCGGTTTCGGTTCAGCCACAACATGTCCCGGGCCCGCTGCGCCAGCCGCAGCGGGTCTGTCACTGTGTCGACCGGGGCACTGGGGCGGCGGCCGACGATGAAGCACAGTTCATTGGCGTAGACGTTGCCGATTCCGGCCAGGTTGCGCTGGTCCAGTAGCGCCTCGTGCAGTGCGCGCTGCGGATCCCCGGTCAGATTGACCGCGGCCCGCTGCGGGTCCCAGTCCGATCCCAGCAGATCCGGTCCCAGATGTGCGACGGGCTGCTGATCGCGGTCCCGGGGCAGTATTTCCAGCGTGCCGAGGTCGATGCCGGCCACCCGGATGTCGTCGGTTTGCAGAATTATCCGGGCGCGATGATCGAGCCGACGTGGGTTGACCTGCCACTTGCCCTCCATCTTCAGGTGCGAATGGATGCTGGCGCTCCCGACCCGGACGAACAGATGCTTACCGCGGCTGATCACCTCATCGACGGTGCTGCCACTCAGATCGACGGCCGCGAATTTGGGCACCCGGATATCGCAGCGGGTCAACGTCTTTCCCACCAGCGCGTCGCGAAGGACGGCGGCGGTGTGCCAGACGGTATCGCCCTCGGGCATCAGCGGATATGGGCGTTGGCCCGGGTCAAGGCACGCTCGGCGTCGGCAGCGATCTTGCCGACCAATGGTGTGGCCAGCTCCAGATCGTCGATCAGGTCCAGCGCCTCGCCGGCCCAGATCGGCAGGTAGTCCGGGTCGTGGTCTGCCGCCCGATCTCGGAACCGTTGCTGCACTTCGGAATTCGCGTCGAGTTCGGCATCGCGATGCTGCCAACTGTCGGTGAACGGGTTGCGCAGTGTGCGGGCCCGATACTGGGCGGGCCAGCGGGTTTGTGGCGGACGTGCAGCGATGTCGATGGCCCGGCCGCTGGTGGTGTCCGCGGCGGTGGCCTTGATGAGCAGTTTGGCCTCGGTCGAGGTCAACAGTGATTCGTGGGTGGCCTCGAACCGGGTGCCGATCATGGCACCGACGGCACCCAGGGCCAGCGCGGCCGCCACGCCGCGGCCGTCGGCGATACCGCCGGCGGCCAGCACCGGAACGTGTTGGGCCAGATCCACCACGGCGGGGACCAACGGCAGCGTGGAGCGGCCACCGTGGTGCCCGCCGGCCTCCCGGCCCTGGGCGATGAGTGCGGTGACACCGGCTTCGAGCGCCTGCTTCGCGTCATCGAGGGTGTGCACCTGGGACAGCAGCGGGATGTCGGCGGCCCCGATGGCGCCGGCGAACGGGGCCGGGTCGCCGAACGACAGCACGATGGCGGCCGGGCGTTGGGCGATCACCCAGTCCACGGTGTCCTGGTTGACGGCCCAGGTGAGTAGCCCGATGCCCCAAGGTTTCTCGGTGTGCCGGCGGGCTTCGTCGCACTCTCTGGCCAGCATCGTCAGATCGCCGCGGCCGCCGCCGATCAGCCCCAGCCCGCCGCCCTCGGACACCGCCGCGGCGAGCCGGCCGCCTGCGACGTCGCCCATTGGGGCCAGCACGATGGGATGCTCGATGTTCAGCAGGTCGGTCAGCGGGGTGTGCAGGGCCATGGGGCCACTCTATGGCCGCGGGCCGGTGTCAGCGCAGCCGCAGGCCACGCGGGGTGGGGGCGAACCCCGCGTCGAGCAGGGCCTGATGTGCCTGCGTGTCACCGGCCCGGTCGAGGGCGGTGGGGTTGAGCACCGACACGCCGTTGATCTTCTCGACCAGCAGCGACTGCAGCCGTCCGCTGCCGACCAGGTCGGCCAGCGCCCCGGCGGCGGCTCGCTGCTGTTCGGCATCGGTGGCGAAGGACAGCAGTGTCTTACCGCCGCGCTCGAGGAACCACACCAGCTCGCCGTCGACCAGGGCCACCAGGGCACCGGCCTTGCGGCCTGGCCGGTGCCCGGTATCGGCACCCTCGGGCCATGCCAGGGTGACGCCATACGGATTGGCCGGATCGGTGGCAGCCAACACCAGCGCGGCGTAATCGGCGCGGTGCGGATCGATGGAGTCGCCAAAGGTGCGCAATCGGTCGATGGTCGACGCGACGGCGAATTGGGCTCCGCCAAGGGATTCCACGAAGTATCCACGCTGGCAGCGGCCGGCCTCCTCGAATGCGGTGAGCACCTTGTACAGCGTGGCGAATCCGCCCGGGAGCCCGTCGGCGGCGCCGCGGGTCACCACGCCGTAGCGGCCCAACAGCAGCTCGGCCTGAAAGTGCGCGCGCACCGTCGATTCCGGCGCGGCGGCGGGCAGCGCCGACCACCTACCGGCGACCATCGGATCAACCGCACGGGCCTGCGGCCGGGCCACGCTGTAGCGGCTCAGCCGCGGCGGGCGTTGACGCTGCCGGTGCGCACCACCGGGTTTGCGTGTGGTGCCGCCGAGCATTGCCCGCACCGGGGCGAAGGTGTCGCCGGTGACCCAGCCGGCCCAGATCAGTTCCCACAGCGCAGCTTTGGCCTCGGCGCTGTCTTCGGCGGCCAACTGCCGGAAGAAATAGGCACCGCCGTTCCCCAAGGTCGCCAGCAGCTCCCGGTGGCTGTCGGTGAACTCGATCTCGGTGGCCGGCGTCAGCGACAGCGGCGCGGTATCGGCCCGGTGGAACACCACCCAGCCGTCGGTGCTACCGATCTGCCCGGCGCCCGACCAGGTGACCTCGCCGGCGGCCAGCAGTTCGTCGAGCATGGCCGGTTGATAGTCCGCGACCCGCTGCCCGAACACCAGCGGTTCGACCGCCGATGCCGGCAGCGCCACCCCGGTGAGCTGGTCGATGACCGAGGCCAGCCCGTCGATCCCGCGGGCCTCGTCCACCTGCTGCCAGGTCGGCAGGAACCGAGCGTACGCGGCAGTGCTGACCGGCTCGATCTGCGCCCGCAGCGCCGCCAGTGACCTGCGGCGCAGGATCTTGAGCACGGTGGCGTCGCACCACTGCTGATCCCTATCGGGAGTGTCGGTGAATTCGCCGCGAATTACCTTGCCGTCCAGCATCATTCGGCTCAGTACATCGGCTGCCACGCGGTGTCCCAAACCGAAGCGCGCCGCGGCCTGCCCGGTGCTGAACGGTCCATGGGTACGGGCGTAACGGCCGAGCAGCTCGCCCAGCGGGTCGGAGACCGCGGCGGTGAAACTGGCCGGCACCCCGATCGGGACCGCTACCCCGAGGCCATCGCGCAGCAGGCCCATGTCCTCGACCGCAGCCCACCAGCTGCATCCGGCGAAGGTTACCGGGACCGCGCGCCGGGCCGCGTACAGCGTTGCGCACCAGGCCTCGACCTCGGCGGTGGTACTGCGCCGGCGTAGTTCCTCGGTGGTCAACGGTCCGAGCAGCCGCAGCAGATCGGCAATGCCCTCGGCATCGCGCGCCCGGCGTTCGTCGGTCAGGTGCTGCAGCTGGCCGGTGGTGGACGCGATGACCTCGGCGTCGAGCAGCTCGCGCAGCTCCACCCGTCCCAGCAGTTCGGCCAACAGGGTGGCATCCAAAGACAGTGCGGCGGCGCGGCGTTCGGCCAGGGGACTGTCGCCCTCGTACATGAAGGCGCCGACGTAACCGAACATCAGCGAGGCGGCGAACGGTGACGGGGTGGCCGTCTGCACGTCGAGCACCCGGATCCGGCGCTGGGCGATACGCGCCATGAGGTCGACCAGGGTCGGGACGTCATACACGTCCTGCAGGCACTCGCGCACCGTCTCCAGCACGATCGGGAAATCCGGGTATTTGCGGGCGATGTCGAGCAGTTGGGCGGCGCGCTGGCGCTGATGCCACAGTGGTGAACGCTTGCCGGGGTGGCGGCGGGGGAGCAGCAGCGCCCGCGCCGCGCACTCGCGGAACCGGGAGGCGAACAGTGCCGAGCCGCCGACCTCGGCGGTGACGATCGGCTCGATCTCGTCGGCATCGAAGACGAAAATATCGGCGCCGGGCGGATTTTCGCCGGTATCGGGTAGCCGCAGCACGATACCGTTGTCCGAGGCGGTGGGCTTCTCGTCGATGCCGAAGCGTTCGGCGATGCGCCGGCCGACGGCCAGCGCCAGCGGCCCGTGCACCCGCAGTCCATACGGTGAGTGCAGGACGATCCGCCAATCGCCCAGCTCGTCGCGGAATCGTTCGACCACGAAGGTGGTGTCGGTGGGTACCGTCCCGGTGCACTGGCGCTGCTCGTCGAGCAGCTGCCACAGGTTGTCGGTGGCGTAGGCGTTGAAACCTGTGGTGGCGCAATATTCGTCGAACTCGGCGCGGGGCAGTCCGGCGAGCTTTCCGGTGAAAGCGCCGATCGCTGCACCCAGCTCGGCCGGCCGGCCCACCGCGTCACCGCGCCAGAACGGAAGCCGAGCCGGTTCGCCCGGGGCGGGCAGCACCAGCACCCGATCGTGGGTGATCTCGGTGATCCGCCAGCTGGTGGCACCCAGCGAGATCACATCGCCGGGGCGTGATTCGTAGACCATCTCCTCGTCGAGTTCACCTACCCGCGAAGGCTTTTCGTCGCCGGTGGCCAGGTACACGGTGAACATTCCGCGGTCCGGGATGGCCCCGCCGGAGGTGACAGCCAGCCGCTGGGCGCCGGGTCGGGCGGTCAGCGTGCCGTGGTCACGGTCATAGACCAGGCGTGGGCGCAGCTCGGCGAACTCGGTGGACGGGTACTTCCCGGCGAGCAGATCCAGAGTGGCCTCAAAAGCGCTGCGCGGCAACGCCGCAAACGGTGCGCTGCGGCGCACGGCGTCGAACCACCGGTCGGCGTCCAACGGTTCGAGCGCGGCGGCGGCCACCGTGTGCTGGGCCAGCACATCGAGCGGATTGGTCGGTACCACAAGGGTTTCGATATCACCGCTGCGCATCCGCTGTACCGTCACCGCGCAGTCGATCAGGTCGGTGCGATGCTTGGGCAGCAGCACGCCGTGGGAGATCTCGCCGACCTGATGCCCGGCGCGGCCGATCCGCTGCAGGCCGCTGGCCACCGACGGCGGCGCCTCGACCTGGATCACCAGGTCCACCGCGCCCATGTCGATGCCGAGTTCCAGGCTGGAGGTGGCCACCACGGCCCGCAGCTGCCCGCTCTTGAGTTCGTCCTCGACCTGGGCGCGGGCCTCCTTGCTGACCGAGCCGTGGTGGGCCTTGGCCAGGATGCTCGGGGCGCCGAAGGTCTGGCCGCTGCCCATGATGTGCGCCGGCGCGCCGCCGCCGACCTGCGGGTTGAGTTGATCGGGCAGTTCGATGCCCAGACGGGCGGCGTGAATCTCGTTGAGTCGGGCGGTCAATCGCTCGGCCAGCCGCCGGGAGTTGGCGAACACCAGTGACGACCGGTGCGATTCGATCAGGTCGACGATGCGTTCCTCGACGTCGGGCCAGATGGTATTGGCCTCCAGGTTGGCCATGTCCGGCACCGGCACCTCGACGGTCAGATCGAAGGTCTTGGCGGCGGGTGGTCGCACGATGGTCGCGGGCCGACTGCCGGACAGAAAACGGGCCACCTCCTCGGGCGGCTTCACCGTCGCGGACAACCCGATGCGCTGTGCCGGGGTGTCCAACAGCTCGTCGAGTCGTTCGAGCGAAAGGGACAGGTGCGCACCGCGTTTGGTGGCAGCGACGGCATGCACCTCGTCGATGATCACGGTCTGCACGCCGGCCAGGGTGTCGCGGGCCGCCGAGGTCAGCATCAGGAACAAGGATTCGGGCGTGGTGATCAAGATGTCGGGTGGCTTGGCGATCAATTGCCGGCGTTGCGCCGTGGTGGTGTCGCCGGAGCGCACGCCGACGGTGATGTTCGGCGTCTCGGCACTCAGGCGTTCGGCAACCCGGGTGATGCCGGTCAGCGGGGTGGACAGATTGCGTTCCACGTCGACCGCCAGCGCCTTGAGGGGGGAGACGTAGAGCACCTTGGTGCCGGTGGTCTTCGGCGCTGTGGCCAGCCGGTCGATGGCCCACAGGAACGCCGCCAGCGTCTTGCCGGAGCCGGTCGGGGCGATGACCAGGGTGTTGTGGCCGTCGGCGATGGCCGCCCAGGCCTGAGCCTGCGCCGGGGTGGGGGCGGCGAAGGTGGACGTGAACCACTGCCGGGTCAGCTCGCTGAACCTGTCGAGGGGATTCACATGTCCATATTGCCCGGTGGGTGTGACAGTTTTCGGCGCTTGGCTGCGTCAGCTGGGCGCCGAGATGACAATTTCTGGCGAGAAATCGTGAATTTCCCCGCAAGAGTTGCCGTCTCGGCGAGACGAAGTCAGGCCGGGTCGGCGTCGTCGAGCAGCGAGGTCGGCAGTCCCGGCGTGCGCCCCAGGGCGTCGAGCAGGGCATGGGCACAGGAATCGGCGATGTAGCCGGCATCGAGCGAGGGATCGAGCACCCGCTGGCGGCACAGCTCAAAGGTGAAGGCCAGCCACCCGTAGACGGTGGCGCGCACATTGCGCTGCAGTTCCTCGGGCAGGGTGAGGCCGGCGGCCTCGGCCAGCCGACTCAGGATCCGGTTGGCCTGCCGGTCGTTGTCGACGTCCTCGATACCGCGCAGCACCGGATCGGCCCGGCCCATCCCCATGTATGCGGCCCAGGCGCCGTGCGGATGCTGCTCGTCGTAGCGCAGATAGGCCAGCACCCCGTTGCGCAGCTGCTCGAACAGGGATTGCCCGGGCTCGGGCGGGGTGTTGGTGGCCGCGAACAGTCGCTCGCCCTCGGCGCGCACCACCGCGGCGAAGAACGCCCGCTTGTCCGGGAAGTAGTGGTACATCAGAGCGCGGGACACCCCGGCGCGTTCGGCGATCTCGTCGATCCGCACCTCGTCGTAGGGGCGCTGGCCGAACGCCTCGGCGCCCAGCGTCAGCAACTCGCTGCGCCGGTCCTCGGGGGACAACCGGCGACGCTGTGCCGACGGTGCGGTGCTGTCGACCATGGCCAGATTTTACTTGACATGAGTACAACAGCGGAGAAGGTTGGAAGTATGTCCGGCCTCGCCACCAGGACCGAATCGCCCGACGTTCCGCAGTTGCCGCATCCGCCACGGCGGTTGCCGATTCTCGGCGACCTGTTCTCGCTTAACGTCAACAAACCCACCCAGTCGCTGACCCGGATGGCCGCCGGCCTCGGGCCACTCTTCGAATTCACCGCGCTCGGTTCGCGTTACGTGATCGCCCAGGGCGCCGACGTCGTCCGCGAACTCAACGACGACACCCGGTTCGGTAAACACGTCGGCGCCGAGATGGAGGCACTGCGGCTGATCGTCGGTGACGGGTTGTTCACCGCTTACAATGATGAGCCCAATTGGCATGCGGCGCACGAACTTTTGATGCCGGCCTTCACCCAGTCGGCGATGCATCGCTACCACGACACCATGCTCGAGGTCACCGGTGAATTCATCGCCCGCTGGGACATTGCCGCGGGGTGCCGGACCGTCGACGTCTCGGCCGACACCACCCGGGCGACCCTGGAGACCATCGCCCGGTGCGCGGCCGGATACTCGTTCGGGATGTTCGACAGGGACGCCGTGCACCCCTTTGTCGGGCACATGGTGTCTGGGCTCAAGCACTGCGATCTGCTGGGTGCGGCCCGGGCCAGCGCGCTGCCGAAATTCGTTGAGTACCTCGCCGAACGCCAGGTGCGCCGGCACGGCAGATACCTCACCGAGGCAGCCGACGAGATCATCGCCGGACGCCGGGCGCTGGGTTCCGGGGCGCCCGATGACTTGCTGGCGCTGATGCTCGGTTCGGACCTGGACCCGGTCAACATCCGCTACCAGCTGATCACTTTCCTGGTGGCCGGGCATGAAACCACCTCCGGGGCCTTATCTTTCGCACTGTACTTCTTGGCCCGCAACCCGCAGATCTACGAACGAGCACGGGCCGAGGTCGACGCGGTCTGGGGTGCTGACGAGCGGCCGTCGTTCGACCAGGTGGCCAAACTGCGCTACATCCGCCGGGTGCTCGACGAGTCGCTGCGGTTGCAGCCCACGGTGCCCGGCTACTACCGGGAAGCCCGCGAGGACACCACTTTGGCGTGCGGTTACCCGATGCGCAAAGGCGATTGGGCACTGGCGCTGACCCATTCGCTGCACCGCGACCCGGCGTGGGGGCCCGACCCCGACCGGTTCGATCCGGACCGATTCGAGTCGGCCCGGGTACGCGAACGCCCGGCCGGGCTGTACAAGCCCTTCGGCACCGGTGAACGCTCCTGCATCGGAAGGCAATTCGCGCTACATGAGGCGATCATGCTGCTCGGTGCGATCATCCGGCGTTACGACCTGATCGGCGATCCGGCGTATCGGTTGGCCATCACCGAGCGGTTGACGTTGATGCCCAAAGGTTTTCGGCTGGGGCTGCGGCGGCGGTGAGGGCCGCTCAGTTGCCGGCGCCGGGCGGTGGCGCGGCCGGGCCGTCGTTGGCCGCACTGGGCGCGTCACCGCCGGTGGGTGCGTCGGTATCCGGAGTGTCCGGGGCATCGGTGTCGTCGGTCGACGGCGGGGCGCCGGGGGTATCGGCGTCAGTGGGTGCGTCGGTGCCATCCGGATTGTCGGTGATCTCCGGTGGTGCCTGGACGGCATTATCGGCCAATTCGGTTATCCGCCAACTCATGTCGTAGTTCACAACACCGCCGTCGACCTTGGTCACCGTCATCCGGATGGCGTATTTGCCCTGCGGTCCGGCGAAGGTGCAGGCGAACTGCGCGCCGACCTTGGCCTCGATCCCCGCGGGGCATTTGATATCGGTGGGCGTGAAGCCGGATTTGCCCTGCACCTGGCGGCTGATCAGATCCGCAGCCTTGGCCGGCACGATTTCGGCCGGTTCGTTCCTGCCGCAGCCGCTGAGCTGCCAGGCCACCGCACCCAGCAGGACCGCGGTGGCCGAGAAGGTGCCGAACTTCAACGTCATGCGCGGATTCTGATGACCTTTTGACCCGCGCGTCAAGAGATCCCGGAAATTGGCCCGAATTCAGACTTCCAACGTGCTCTGGTACCGCCGCATCCCGGCGATCCAGCGCTGGTAATCGGCACCCTTGTGCCGGTACATCGCCAGCACCTCCGGATGCGGCAGCACCAGGAACGTGCCGTCCTCGATCGCCTCGATCACCAGTGCGGCCACCGCGTCCGGTCCGATCACCTCACCGGCGACGGCCACCGCGGCCCCGGCCATCCGAGCGTCCGGGTCGGTGGAGTCGACCATGGCGTGCAGCAGCGGGGTGTCCACCCCCATCGGGCAGACGCAGCTGACACCTATTCCCTTGTCGCCGTAGGTGATCGACAACCACTCGGCGAACCCGACAGCGGCGTGCTTGGTGACGCTGTAGCCGGCCGCGCCGAGCTGGGTGAGCAGCCCGGCGGCCGAGGCCACCGTGACAAAATACCCGCTGCCGCGCTGTAGCCAATGCGGCACAAGGGCTTTGGCGGCCCGGACGTGCGCGCGCAGGTTGATGTCGATGATCCGGTCCCAGCCGTCCTCGTCATCGCCCAGGCCGGGCGCACCGGTGATGCCGGCGTTGGCGACGTAGATGTCCACCGGGCCGTACTGGGTAAGGGCCGCGTCCAGGAGCGTGTTGATGCCTTCGACGGTGGCGGCATCCGCCGCGATGCCGACGCCGCCCGTCTTGGCGGCGGTTTCGGCCACCGCGGTCCCGTCGATATCGCCGGCCACCACCGAGGCGCCTGCCGCGGCCAGTGCCGTCGCGATGGACCTGCCGATACCCGAACCCGCGCCGGTGACCACGGCCACCGCACCATCGATCTTCATGGGGTCATGTCTACCCGATCGGGCGGGCGGTTCACCTCAGCTGTTCACGCAAAGTCCTCTTGAGCACCTTGCCGTAGCTGTTCTTCGGCAGCTGATCGACCACCTCGTAGCGTTTGGGCCGCTTGAACCGGGCGATGCGCGCCAGCAGATGCGCATCGAGCTCCTCGGCGCCGGCGCTGCCGACCACGAAGGCCACCACCACCTCACCCCACTCCGGATCGGGCGCGCCCACCACGGCGGCCTCGGCCACCGCGGGATGGGTCAGCAGCGCCTCCTCGACCTCGCGCGGATAGATGTTGCTGCCGCCGCTGATCACCACATCCTTGGACCGGTCGCGCAGCGTGAGATATCCGTTCGCGTCGAATGAACCCATGTCACCGGTGTACAACCAGCCACCGCGCAGGGTGTCGGCGGTGGCGCCGGGGTTATTCCAGTAACCCACCATCACCGCATCACCACGGCAGATGATCTCACCGATCTCGCCGGTGGCACAGCGTGATCCATCGTCGCGCACCACCGCCACCTGCATGCCCGAGCGGGCCTGACCCACCGAGCCCAGCACCTGGTCGGGCGCGGCGGCGTGACCGCGGGCGGACAGCCCGGTGATGGTCATCGGCGACTCGCCCTGGCCGTAGATCTGCGCGAAGATTCCGCCGAACGCCGCGGTGGCGCGCTTGAGATCCTCGACGTACATGGGCCCGCCGCCGTACACCACGGTGCGCAGATTCTCCGGCCGCGACCGGCCGGTGCGCACCAGCCTGGCCACCATGGTCGGGGCCAGGAACGAACTGCTCGACGGATGAAAACCGCACAGGTCCAGGAACTCATCGGGATCGAAGGCCCCGGAGGCCGCGATCACCTGACGGGCGCCGCGCAGCACGTAGGGCAGGATGTACAACCCCGAACCGTGCGACATCGGCGCCGCGTGCACCAGGGAAGAATGTGCGTCGGGATCATCGATGTCGGCCAGATGCGCCACCGCCATGGACAGCAGGCTGCGGTGCGTCAGCATGGCGCCCTTGGACCGGCCGGTGGTGCCGCTGGTGAAGAACAGCCAGGCCAGATCGGCCGGATCGGGGTCGGGCGGGGCGGCCGGCTCGGCCTGCAGACGCCGTGAATATTGCGCACTGCCAAGAACTTCCGACGGGCACCGCAGCTCGGCGGCGATCTTGGGTGAGGCGAACACCAGCGCCGCGCCGGCGTCGTCGATGATCTGCGCCATCTCCAGGGCATGCAGCTTGTAATTGATCGGCACCACCACGCACTCGGCGGCCCAGGTGGCGAACATCAACTCGACGATCTCCGGGCGGTTCTCCGAGGCGATGGCGATCCGCGAGCCGGCCGGATGTTCCCGACGGATCGAGCCGGCCAATCGTAATGCCCTATCCCGTAATTGGGTCCAGGTGTGCAACTGCTGCTCACCGACGAATACCGCGCCACGGTCGCCGAATTGCGCCGCGGCCTGCTCCAGGATCGCGAAAGTGCTCACCGGGCAACCCACTGCGATGACAGCGCGAACTCGGAGAGGTACTTGGTCGAACTCCAGCCTCCGTCGACCACGATGGTCTGCCCGTTGATGAAACTGCCGCCCTCCGAACACAGGAATGCCACGGTGGCCGCGATGTCGTCGACGGTACCGAGCCGCTGGTGCGGGGTCATCTCGGTGTTGATCTTGCGGAACCGCTCGTCGTTCAGTCGCGCCGCGACCATCGGCGTCTGGGTCACCCCGGGCGCCACCGCATTGCAGCGGATGCCCTGCGCACCGTACTGGCAGGCGATGTGTGTGGTCAGCGCGGTCAGGCCGCCCTTGGCGGCCGAATACGCCCCGCCGCGCAGCCCGCCGACCACCGCGAAGGTCGAGGTGACATTGATGATCGCCGACCCCGGGCCCAGGTGGCCGATGACCTCGCGGGACAACCGGAACGGGGCCCGCAGCATCAGAGCCAGGAAGGCATCGAGGGTCTCGTCGTCGGTCTCGTGCAGCGGCTTGGGGCTGCCGACACCCGCGTTGTTGATCAGGAAGTCGATCCGGCCCCAATTATCCAGTGCGGCATCGACGATCCGGCGTGGCGCGTCGTCGGCGGTCAGATCGACCGCGAGAGTGGCGATCCGGTCGGAGGCCAGCCCGGCCAGCCGGCCCTCATCACGTCCGGTGCCCAGCACCGACATCCCGTCGGCCGCCAGGCGCTGGGCGCAGGCGAACCCGATCCCGCTGCTGGCCCCGGTCACTATGGCTACTGGCATGCGGCCAACTCCGTTCGGATTCGGTGCTTGAGCACCTTGCCTGCGTCGTTCTTGGGCAGGGCGTCCCAGATCTCCACCTGCTCGGGCATCTTGAACTTGGCCACGCCGCGTTCGGTCAGGAACCGCTGCAGCGCAGCAATATCGACGGTGTCCGCAGCGACCAGCACCGCCACCGCGCGTTCACCGGTGCGCGCATCGGGCAGGCCGACGATGGCGACCTCGGTGATGTCCGGGTGCCCGGCCAGGACATCCTCGATCTCCTTGGGCGAGATGTTCTCCCCGTTGCGGATGATCAGGTCCTTGGACCGGCCGGTGACCACCAGGTAGCCGTCATCGGTCCAGCGGCCCAGATCGCCGGTGCGAAAGTAGCCGTCGGCGTCGAAGACATTGTCCTCGGGATGTAGATAACCCAGCAGCATCTGCGGCCCCTTGGCCCGGATCTCGCCGTCCACCAGGGTCACCTCGGCAATACCGGGCCGGCCGTCGGTGTCGGCGGCTCGGTCGGGATTGCCCGGCGCGCCGACGGTGGTGACCGGCACCTCGGTGGAGCCGTATACCCGGGTCACCATCGCCTTCTCGAAATATCCTGTCGCGCTGCGGATCAACTGTGGTGACACCGAGGCGCCGCCGCAGATGAAGACCTTCAGGTCGGGCAGCCGGGTGTGCGCGCGTTCGGCCGCGTCGAGCAGTCCGACCAGAAACGGGGTGGCACCGGCCATGTGGGTACAGCGATGCTGGGTCATCAGCGTGACCGCGTCGTCGGGGTCCCAGCGGTCCATCAGAATCGCGATGGTGCCGACCAGCAGCGGGCATTCGAAGGCGTAGATCGACCCGCCGATGTGCGCGATCGGGGAGGGCACCAGGAAGACGTCGCCGGGTTCGATGCTCCAGTGCTGCTGCAGCTGACCGATCAGTGCACCCAGTGACCGATGGCTGTGCAGCACGCCTTTCGGTGCGCCGGTGGTGCCCGAGGTATACAGGATCATCCGGACATCATCGGGATCGAGCGTCGGCAGCGGGGTACGGCTGCGGGCGGCCGGCCACGGCTGGTTGCCGCGGACCGTTACCACTTCGGGCGGGGCTGGTAGCTGTGCGCAGACCGTGGCCAGCATCTCCGGATAGTTGTGGCCGCGGAAAGTGCTGGGAATGAAGATCATCCGGCTGTCGCAGTCGGCCAGGATGTAGGTGAGCTCGTGCTCACGCAGCGACGGCAGGATCGGGTTGACCACCATGCCGGCCAGCGTTGCACCGAGGTAGATCACCGCGGCTTCATGCCAATTGGGCAGCATGAACGACACCACCGAACCCACCGGCATCCGTTCCAGCAGTGCCTGCGCCAATTCGCCGGCGCGCCGATACAGGGTGGCGCAGTCCAAGCGTTCGGGGCCGTCGACGATCAACACCCGCTCGGGGGTGCCGGTCGCGGCGGACGCGAGGGCCTCGGCCAGCGTCGCGGGGCTCAGCTTTTCACCCGCCGCATGGTCATGGCGTGCCGGAACCGCGCCGCCGGATGAGTGTTGATGGTCACCTGCGCGATCTCACCGTCGGAGGTGGAGTAGGCGCGCCGAACCTCAAGGGCCGGACTGCCTTGGTCCATATGCAACTCGGTGGCTAGCTCAGCGGAGGCGATCACGGCAGCAATTTCTTGATGCACCTCGGTGATGTTCACCCCGAACAGGTCCTCGATCAGCGGGAAGATCGGCCCGGTGTGCCGGGGTAGCATCCGCCCGACCGCCGCGAACGACCGGTTGATGAAGTACTCGGTGCGGCATACCGGAGGTTCGGTGTTGGCGCTGCGGCGCACGCCGCTGACGGCCAGCCATTCGGTACCCAGCGGCAGCCCGGAACGCTGTGCACGGGCCTTGTCGATGGTGATCATCGAGGTCGATGCGATCTCCAGTTCGGCGCCCGCCGCCCAGGCCAGCAGGTCGTTGATCGACATCACGTCCTGGGCATAGGAATTGGTGGTCGGCCGGGGGACCACCAGGGTTCCGGCCCGCGGTTTGGAGGACACCAGGTTGTCGTCACGCAGTCGGCGCAGTGCCTCGCGGACGGTGTAGCGGCTCACCGAGAACCGTTCGCACAGCTCGTGTTCGGTGGGCAACTGCGAACCCACCGGGTACACGCCGTCGACGATCTCCTTGCGCAGGGTGCGGGCCACCTGCAGGTAGCGATGATCGGCGGTGTCGGTCACGATCAGTCAACTCCGCGAGCAGACTCAAAACTGTCCGAATTGGGCCTATTTTGGGCAGTTTTGAGTCTGCTCGCGCCATCGTGGTGACCGTTCGGTTGCAACGAGAGGATGCTGCCGTCACCGTCGGCCGAGATGTACAGCCTGCCATCGGGTCCGACGGCGATGCCGGCGAACGGACCCTGCGGCCCGGAGAACGGCGGCATACCCAGTAGCGGTTTGGGGGTGACGCCCGGCGCGGCACCGAGTGGCAGTCCGGCGGCCAGCGTGCTGCGCACCCCGGAGTGCAGGTCCACCGCGACAACGGCTTTGGCGCCCGCGTCGACGATGTACAGCGCCGTGCCGACGATCACCATGCCTTGCGGGCTGACCAGGTCCTCGACGACCGGGGTGCCGTCGGCGGCCACCACCCGGCCGGCCTCGGAGGTTGAATTGTCGGCACCGCCGACGGACACCAGTGGACCGTCGGGTCCGATCACCACGTCCACCGGTGAGGTCAGCCCCTTGCAGACGGTTTCGGTGCCGGCCGCGCTGATCGACAGCAGCCGTCCGGTGCCCTGCTCGACCACCAGGATCCGGTCACCGTCGGGAGCGACGCCGTACAACTGGTCCAAACCATCTGCCAGATAATCGGTTTCACCGCTACCGGGCCGGTAGCGGGCCACCTGACCGCCGGAGGTGGCAACCACGAACTCGCCCGGCCCCCAGGTCGCCAGACCGCGGACGAAACCGGGATAGCCCGGGGTGAACAGCATCGCGACGGTCTCCAGCGAGCCGTCGGCGGCCAGTGCGTAGAAGTAGGTGCCGTCGGCGATGTAGAGTCGGCCGTCGGTGCCGACGGTCAGATCCAGCGGCCAGTTCAGCCCACCGGGCAACACATCCCGCGTAGCGCCGCCGGTGAGCACCTCGGTGACCGATCCGGTGAAGTTGGAGACGAACAGCCGCCCGTCGACGAAGGTGCAGTTGTCCAGGCCCGGGTTCAGGTTGGCCAGCACCGATTGCGTACCGGTGCGCGGGTCGATGCGCAAAACCTGTCCGCTGTGCACCTGGGTGGACACGATGAACCCGTCGGCATCGAACTTCACCGAATCGGGGACGCCGAGATCACCCGCCGCCACCTCGGTTTCGCCGCCATCGGGGTTGATCCGCCAGATCTGGTTGGCACCCATCACCGGGAAGTACAGCAGCCCGTCGGGACCGACCTCCATGGCGTTGGGGGAGGGCAGGTCCTCGGCGATCAGCCGCGGTGCGCCGCCGGCCGGATCCAGCTCGAAAAGCCTTCCACCCTCGCGGCATTCGTTGACGAACAGTCGACCATTGTGCACCGTGATGCCGTTGGCCGAGGGCATGTCGTCGCGCAGCACCCGGGAGCAGCCGTCGGCGGAGCGGGCGCTGACGCGGCCGTCCATCACCTCGGTGGCATACAAGGTGCCGTCCGGGCCGAAGGCGACGTCGTCGGGCGCGGTGATGTCGCCGCCCTTGGCGCTGATGGTCTCCAGTGCGCCGGTGCTGACGTCGAGGGCACTGATGGTGCTGCCGGTGACCTGGGCGATATAGATGCGGCCATCCGGACCGGTGCGCAGGCCGTTGGCACCGAACAGCCGGCTGGGCGGGGTGATCCGGTCCAGTCGCCAGCCGTCGGAGGCCTGTGGGGTGGCCGGGTACCGCGTCGTGGAAGCGCTGTTCACGGGTCGGACGTTAGCAAGGCTCAATGGTCCAGACAATAGCGTGGCCGAATCTCTGTTTGCGCCTTGACGCCAGTGGTGACCTTGGAGAATATTGTTCTCCGATGAATGCACAGCATTTTCTTGTCCGTACAAATAGGCGGACCGGGTAGTGGCCACGGACCTGCTGAACCTCGGTGGCCGGGTCATCGTGGTCTCCGGCGCGGCCGGCGGCGGCATCGGCACCTCGGTGACCAGGTTGCTGGCCGAGGCCGGGGCGACCGTGGTGGCGGTCAGTCGCTCCCAGGACAACCTGAACACCCACATCGGACCGCTGGTTGCGCAGGGATTGGCGGTGGTTCCGGTGGCCGCCGACGCGACCACCGATGCGGGCATCGACGCGGCGCTGGCGGCCGCGCGGCAGGCCGGCCCGCTGCACGGACTGGTCAATGTCGCCGGCGGCGCGGATCCAGGCACCTGGATGCCCTCGACCCGGGTGACGCGGGCGGACTGGCGCGCACTGTTCGAGCAGAACCTGGAGACCATGTTCTTCATGAGCCAGGCGGTGGCCGCCGAACTGCGCGCACAGGGACGGCCGGGCTCGATCGTGTCGATCTCGTCGATCAGCGGGATGAACACCGCACCGCTGCACATCGGCTACGGCACCGCCAAGGCCGCAGTGGTGGCCGCAACCCGAACCATGGCGGTGGAACTGGCACTGTCCGGAATCCGGGTCAATGCCGTCGCACCGGGCGTCACCGCGACCCCGGCGGCCCGCACCTACGTCGACGACGACGAGGCCCGCGACCGACAGGCCATCGCGATGGGGCGCCGCGGCACCCCCGAGGAGATCGCGGGCGCCATCGCGTTCCTGCTCTCGGACCTGTCGACGTACGTGACCGGCCAGACCCTGCTGGTCGACGGTGGACTGGACCTCAAATGGAGCCACCTCGCCGCCGACAACACCACATTGTTCTTGAAGGACCAGGATTTTCGGGAGGCGATCAAGCAATGGTGAACAGCGAAGAACTGTCCGGACCGACAACCATCCCGGTCGATGCCTACACCTCACCGGAATACGCGCGCGCCGAGCGGGATCGGCTGTGGCGCAAGGTCTGGCAACAGGTCGGCCGGATCGAGGACATCCCCGAAGTCGGCAGCTACCTGACCTACGACATCCTGGACGACTCGATCATCGTGGTGCGCACCGGGCCCAACGAATTTGCTGCACACCACAATGTCTGCATGCACCGTGGCCGCCGGCTGATCGATACCCCGGCCGGGGCGAAGAACGCCTGCGACCGCACCCGCAAGTCGTTCGTCTGCGGATTCCACGGCTGGACCTACGGTCTGGACGGCGGCTGCACCCACATCCGTGAGCAACAGGACTGGCAGGGCGTCCTGACCCCGGAGAACACCCGGCTGACCCCGGTGCGGGTGGACACCTGGGGCGGCTGGCTGTGGATCAACATGGATCCCGATTGCGAACCGCTGGAAGACTTCCTGTATCCGGCCGCCAAGATCCTCGATCCATTCGGGTTGCAGAACATGCGCTACAAGTGGCGCAAGTGGCTGAACTTCGACTGCAACTGGAAGGTCGCCATGGAGGCCTTCAACGAGACCTACCATGTGTTCACCACACACCCCGAGTTCAACAAGTTCGGCGAGTTCAAGGGATGGGCCAAAGCCCAAGGGCGGCACAGCAATATCGGCTACGACGCACCCGAGGACATGGCCGAGACCAAATCCAAGATCCGCCTCGGTATCGGCGACCCGCGCATCTCGACCGCCGAGATGCAGGTCTACACCATGGAAGAGACCAACGCGACCACCACAGCGACCCTGGTCAACGCGGCGCTGCGACTGGTCGACGAACTGCCCGAGGGCACCCCGGCGGACAAGGTACTGGAGCACTGGCTGGCCTCGGCCCGGTGCGATGACGAGGCCCGCGGCGTGATCTGGCCGACCATCCCCGCCGACATCCTGGGCCAGAGCGGCACCGCCTGGCAGCTCTTCCCGAACTTCCAGATCGGCCAGGGCCTGACCTCGGCGCTGTGCTACTGCGCCAGGCCCGACCCGAGCTACAACCCGGACAAGTGCATCTTCGAAGTGTCGGTGTTCGAGCTGTATCCCGAAGGTGCCGCGCCGCAAACCCAATGGGAATACACCCCGGCCGACAGCCCGAACTGGCGCTCGGTGCTACCGCAGGATTTCTCGAATATGGCTGCGGTGCAACAGGGCATGAAGTCCCTCGGTTTTCCGGGCACCAAGCCCAACCCGTACCGCGAACGCAGCACGGTGAACCTGCACTACCAACTTTCCAAGTACATGGGTTCGGGAGAACCTCAGGACATCTCGTGATTTCGGCGCGCTCGGTATCGCTCAGAGTGACAAATCGCGCTGAAATCGCCAAGTGAGGAGACGTAAATGAAGGTGAATCTGGGCACGGGAGCACAGAACTCCCGCGACTGGGAACGCGTACTGGCCGGTGACTTCACCCGCCCGCCGCAGACCCCGGACTACAAATGCGTGCAGGCCGCCCTGGCCCTGGGCGACATGGCCGAGCCGCTGGGCTTCGACGGGATCTGGTTCCCCGAGCACCACGGCACCCCATATGGCATGACGCCCAACCCGATTCAGGCGCTGACCTACTTCGCCGGCCGCACCGAGCGGGTCAGCCTGGGCACCTTCGTCGCGGTGGCGCCGTGGTGGAACCCGATCCGGCTGGCCACCCAGATCGCCTACCTGGACATCGTGTCCAACGGGCGTTACACCACCATCGGCCTGGGCCGCGGTGTGTCCAAGGCCGAGTTCGACGCCGTCGGCGTGCCGCGCGAGCAGAGCCGCGACCGGTTCAACGAGACTTTGGACATTCTCAAGCTGGCATTCTCCGGCGAGCGGTTCTCCTACGACGGCGAGATCTTCAGCTTCCCGGAGATGTCGCTACGGCCCGAACCGATCAGCACCGATCTGTTCGACCGGATTTACAGCTCGTCCTCGACCGCCGAGTCCCTGGAGATGCTGTCGCGCAAGGGCATGGTGCCGCTGTTCGTCGGCAACAAGCCGATCTGGGACGCCGGTGAAGAGGTCAAGAAGGTCAACACCTTCCGCGCCCAGGAGGGCATGGGTCCGTGCCAGCCCAAGAACGTGATGTTCATGTACTGCGTGGAATCCGAGGACCAGGTGGCCGAAACCGAAGAGTGGATCTGGACGGCCAACCGCGACGTCAACGTGCACTACGGTTTCGCTGATGCGTCGAACTTCAAGGGCGTCAAGGGATATGAGGCCTACGCCAACCGGGAGGCGACCGCGACCGCGCTGCTGGCCGAGTCGGTGCAGGGCGACGGCAGCGGTGGACCCAAGCCCGGAGACAAGAAGGGCCCACCGGGATACCACGCGTCCAACCTGCTGATCGGCACCCCGGACGTGGTGTTCGAGAAGCTCAAGGCGGCCCAGGAGGCCTGCTCGTTCTCCGAGGTGACCATCGTCCCGCAGTTCGGCACCATGCCGTACGAATCGGCCTTCGAAAGCGTCAAGCTGTTCGCCCAGGAGGTGCTGCCCGCCGTGCACGAGATGCCCGCGCCGCTGCACGCCGCCGCCCTGCCGGAGGACGTCAACGCATGACCTCGACCGAAAAGGGCTGCGGGGCAACCGATACCCCGCAAGACATCGACATCGACGCGCTGCGCGACAAGTACCGTCACGAGCGCGACAAGCGGTTGCGCAAAGAAGGCTCCAAGCAGTACGTGCAGACCGGCGAGCAGTTCGCCGAGTTCGGTGAGGTCGACCCGCACACCCCGTACGTGGAGCGCGACTCGATCGACACCGACATCGACGTGGCGGTGCTCGGCGGCGGCTTTGCCGGCCTGCTGGTCGGCGCGGCGTTGAAGAAGGCCGGCGTGCAGGACGTGCACATCATCGAGATGGGCGGCGACTTCGGTGGCGTCTGGTACTGGAACCGCTACCCTGGCATCCAGTGTGACAACGAATCCTATTGCTACATACCGCTACTCGAAGAACTGGACTTCATGCCCAGCAAGAAGTTCGCCGACGGCGCGGAGATCTGGCAGCACTGCCGCAACATCGGCAAGCACTACGGCCTGTACGACGGTGCGATCTTCTCCACCCAGGTCAAGAACGTGGTGTGGGAGGACGATCTGGCGCGCTGGCGGATCAGCACCAACCGCGGTGACGACATCCGCGCGAAATTCGTGGTGATGGCCTCGGGTTCGTTCAACCGGCCCAAGCTGCCGGGTATCCCGGGCATCAAGGACTTCACCGGCCACATCTTCCACTCGTCGCGATGGGACTACGAATACACCGGCGGCGACGCCTCCGGCGGACTGACCGGATTGGCGGACAAGAAGGTTGCGCTGATCGGCACCGGGGCCACCGGTGTGCAGCTGGTGCCGTTCCTGGGACGCGACGCCGAGCACCTGTATGTCTTCCAGCGCACGCCCTCCACGGTGGACGCACGCAACAACACCCCGACCGACCCCGAGTGGGCCAAGACGCTACAACCCGGCTGGCAGAAGGAGCGCCAGCGCAACTTCCACTCCTGGACGTTCGAGGGCATGGCGCTGGGGCAGCCGGATCTGGTGTGCGACTTCTGGACCGAGCTGGGCCGCAACACCGCCGCGCGGGTGCTGGCGCTGCCCGACCCGGCCTCGATGACCCCCGAACAGTTCATGGGGATCCGCGAAGAAGAGGACTACAAGGTGATGGAGCGGTTGCGGCGCCGCGTCGAATCCCTGGTTGACGATCCGCAGACCGCCGAGGCGCTCAAGCCGTTCTACCGGTTCCTGTGCAAGCGCCCGTGCTCCAACGATGAGTACCTGCAGACCTTCAACCGGCCCAACGTCACCCTGGTGGATGTGTCCGAGGCCAAGGGCGTGGAGGCGATCACGCCCACCGGCATCGTGGCCAATGGGCAGGAGTACGAGGTCGACTGCATCATCTTTGCCAGCGGTTTCGAGATCACCACCGAGATGAGCCGGCGCTTCTCGATCGATACCATCAAGGGCCGCAACGGAGTATCGCTGTATGAGCACTGGGCCGACGGGTACAAGACCCTGCACGGCATGACCAGCGTGGGCTTCCCGAACCAGTTCTACACCGGGTTCACCCAGGTCGGTATCTCGGCGAACATCTCGGCCAACTACGAACTGCAGGGCGAGCACATCGCCTATATCATCGCCCAGGCGCTGGAACGCGGGATCGATGTGGTGGAGCCGACCCAGCAGGCCCAGGACGCCTGGTGCCAGACCATCAAGGACAACTTCATCGACAACTCGGCATTCGATGCCGAGTGCACCCCGGGCTACTACAACAACGAGGGTGGCGGCGCCGGAAAGGATGCGGGCGAAGGCATTCGCGGCCATCTCGGTGAGCCGTACGGGCCGGGCTTCTACGCATTCGGTGAGTTGTTGGCCGCATGGCGCGAGCAGGGCGATCTGGATGGTCTCGTCTCCGGTGCTTAGATTCGACGGCCAGGTCGCCGTGGTCACCGGCGGCGGCCGCGGGTTGGGGCGGTCGTACGCCATGCTGCTGGCCGCCCGCGGTGCGGCGGTGGTGGTCAACGACTCGGGGGCCAGCCTCACCGGTGCCGGCGGTGACGCCGCGCCGGCCGAGGAGGTGGCCGCCGAGATCCGGGCCGCCGGTGGCTCGGCGGTGGCGTGCGCGGCGTCGGTAGCCACCCCCGAGGGTGGGCAGCAGATCATCGACACCGCGGTGTCCGAGTTCGGCCGCATCGACATCCTGGTGCACAACGCGGGCACGGTGCGGCGGGCCCCGCTGTCATCGATGACCTACGAGGACTTCGAGTCGGTGCTCGATGTGCACCTGCGCGGAGCGTTCCACGTTGTCCGCCCGGCCTTTCCGTTGATGCAGGCGGCCGACTACGGCAGGGTGGTGCTGACCTCGTCGATCGGCGGCCTGTACGGCAACCACGAGGTGGCCAACTACGGGGTGGCCAAGGCCGGCATCGTGGGCCTGTCGAATGTGGTGGCGCTGGAAGGCGCCGCGCACGACATCAAGTGCAACGTCATTGTCCCGTCGGCGGTCACCAGAATGGCCGAGGGTATCGATGTGTCGAAGTATCCGCCGATGGGGCCGGAATTGGTGGCGCCGACGGTAGGTTGGCTGGCTCACGAAAGCTGTTCGGTGAGCGGGGAAATGCTGATCGCGATCGCCGGCCGGGTGGCCCGCGCCGCGATCGTGGAGAGCCGGGGCGTGTACCGGCCGTCGTGGACCATCGAAGAGGTGGCCGCGTCGATCGATGCGATCCGGGATCTGAGTGAGCCCGTGGAATTCCCGGTGGTGCCGGGTGCACACGCCGATCACATCGGATACAGCTTTGGGATGGCCACCAATGGGTAATGGACCGCTGCAGGGTATTCGGGTCGTCGATCTGACCGCGATGGTGATGGGGCCGTATTGCACTCAGATCATGGCGGACATGGGCGCCGACGTCATCAAGGTCGAAGCACCGGCCGGCGACAACACCCGCTACGTGTCGGTCGGTCCGGCTCCGGGGATGTCCGGGGTGTTCATCAATGTCAACCGGGGCAAGCGCAGCGTGGTGCTGGATCTACAGAGCCCCGAGGGAATCGATGCGGTGCGGGCGTTGATCGTCGACGCCGATGTGTTCATCCATTCCATGCGCGGCAAGGCCATTGCCAAACTCGGCTTGAGCTATGACGACGTGGCGGCGATCAAACCCGACATCGTCTACACCAACTGCTACGGTTACGGTCGCCGCGGTCCCGACGCCGACCGGCCCGCCTACGACGACACGATTCAGGCCGAGTGTGGCATTCCGGCTGTGCAGCAACAACTTACCGGTGAGCCGTCGTACGTCGGGACGATCATGGCCGACAAGGTGGCCGGGATGACGGCGTTGTACGCGACCATGATGGCGCTGTTCCACCGCGAGCGCAGCGGGGAGGGTCAGGAGGTCGAGGTCGCCATGTTCGAGACCATGGCCGCGTTCATGTTGGTCGAGCACGCCAACGGCGCGATGTTCTCGCCGCCGTTGGGCCCGGCGGTCTATCCGCGGGCGGTGGCGCCCAACCGTCGCCCGTATGAAACCAAGGACGGGCAGATCGCGGCGCTGATCTACAACGACAAACACTGGTCGGCCTTCGTCGATGCGGTGCAACCACCTTGGCGCAGCGAGTCTTTCGCGACACTGGAGCAACGGGCCAAACAGATCGACGTGGTATACGGGTTGCTGGCGCAGACCATGCTGACCCGGACCACCGCGCAATGGCTGGCCTTGTTCCGGCAGCTGGAGATCCCGGCCGCGGCGATCCAGACACCCGACGCGCTGTTCGATGATCCGCACCTCAATGCCGTCGGGCTGTTCGAGACCGTGCAGACCAAGCACGGACCGGTGCGTTTTCCCGGTGTGCCGACCTGGTTTTCGCGCACCCCCGGGCAGGTGGCCGGCCCGGCGCCGGAGCTGGGTGCCGATACCGCGGAGGTGCTGGCGTCGTTGCCCACTGAACTGCGGGCCTGAATTCGGCAACGAACCGGTGATGTAGCACTTGTGCTACCGTCGGCAGTGTGGATGTCGTGGGATTGCGAGAGCTGCGTCAGAGTGCATCCGATCTGGTGCGCCGCGTGGAAGACGGCGCGGAGATCGTCGTGACGGTGGCGGGCCGGCCAGCGGCCAAACTGGTTCCGGCGGCGCCGCGCAGCTGGCGGCGGTGGTCGGACGTCGCCGATCTGTTCACTGGTCCGGCGGATCCCGAGTGGGCCACGGATCGGGAAGCCGTCTCGGGCGAAATCCGCGATCCGTGGGCGGGCGGATGAAGGCCATCCTGGATACCAGCGTGGTGATCGCAACCGGCGTCGAGCCGCTGCGTGGTGAACTGGCGATCAGTGCAATAACCCTGGCCGAGATGCACTTTGGTGTGCTGGTGGCCAAGACTCAGTCGGTGCGCGCCGAACGGCTCCGGCGATTGCTGGCCCTTCAACGCAATTTCGATCCGCTGCCGGTGGACGTATCCGTGGCGGCCAGCTACGGACAAATCGCCGCGGCGGTGATGACGGCCGGTCGACGACCGCGGGCGCGGTCGATGGACCTGCTGATCGCCGCGACCGCACATGCGCACTCGGCCCGGCTGTACACCCGCAACGCGGCGGACTTCGCCGGACTACAGGACCTGGTGGAGGTCGTCGCGGTATAGGGGTTCGCGGCGGTTAAGCTAGCGCGGAGCCGGCGCAGTCAGCGCCTTGATGATCCCACGCAACCGCGTCAGTTCACCGCCACTGACCAGCACGCACTCGTGCAGCTCTGCCAATTTTCTTGCAGCGGGCGTGAATTCGTTGTTGGTCACCACCATGGTGTGGGTGCAGTCCTGCATCGGCGCGCCGGCGACCACTTCCTGCACGGCGCTGGTGCCCACCGGTCGCGATAGCCGTTTGCATTGAATGGCAAGGCGATTGGGTCGGGTGCCGACAATCAGGTCCACGCCCCAGTCGCCGGTCAGTTCGGTCATGATCACCGGTGCGCCGCAGGAGCGGGCCAGATGCGCAATGTAGTCCTCGAATTCGGTACCGGACATGTCATCGATCGGGTTCTCGCGCCGGCCCGGTGTGCGCAGCCCGCGCAGGATGTGCGGCGCCGCGGCCAGTAGCAGTACGACGCCCGCGGCGATGGTCGCCGACCAGCGCCAGTCGAACCCACGCAGATATGCCGCGCCGCCGGCGACGATTGCTGCGACAACAACCAGTTTCCTCCGCACGGACGCATCGTAGAGCGATGCTCCGACAACTCTTTACGCACAGGCGTCGTCGAGATCTTCGCCGACTTGCTGTTCGGGGTGGTAGGCCTGTTGGTGCTGCGCGCGCATCGGGCTCCCGCAGCCTGATCTGCAACCCAATGGTTGCTTCAATCGGATTGATGTGCAACTCTATGATTGCAGATACCGTCGATCCGAGGAACGCTCATGGACACCCTGGACATCACCCGCACCATCGACATCAACGCACCGATCGAGACGGTGTGGGCCACCATCACCGAACCGGATCTGATCTCTCAATGGTTCGGTGACACAACGGAATTCGATGCAATCCCGGGTGGACAGGGATACTTCGGCTGGAACGCCCACGGCACCTTCCGGGTGGTCGTCGAGCGGGTGGCGCCGCCACACACCCTGATCTATCGGTGGGCGCACCGCGAGGCGGGCGCCGAGCCGACCCCGCACAACTCCACCGTCGTGCGCTTCGACCTCGTCGAGATCGGCGGCGGCACCCGATTGACCCTGGTGGAGACCGGCTTCGAGAACCTGAGCGATCCGCAGACCGCGCAAAAGGAGAACAGTGGCGGCTGGACCGCCGAGCTGGGTGACCTGGTGGACTACCTGCGGGCGTCGGCGTGACCGGCGGCGGCCCACGACATGCGGTGCTCGCGGCGCTGGCCGACGAGACCCGCTGGAACATCCTGACCGTCCTGGGCACCAGCGATCTGTCGGCCAGCGCGTTGGCCGGGATGCTGCCGGTCAGTCGTCAGGCGATCGCCAAGCACCTGAATGTCCTGACCGAGGCCGGGTTGGTCGAATCGGTCAAGGTCGGCCGCGAGATCCGCTACCGTGCGCTGGGCGGCAGACTCAGTGCGCTCGGCCATGAGCTCGAACGCATCGGCGCTCGATGGGACCGCCGCCTGGTCGCGATCAAACGCCTCGCCGAGGAGCGCGATTCCGGCCGGTGATGTGCCGCTCTGGACATTAAGAGGCCGTCTCTGCCTAGAATCTGCCGGGGGTGTCCTGACAGAGTTGCCGAATAGTGTAAAGGCGGGGGTGATCGTGCGCGAGGACACGTACCGGTTCATGACAACCGCCTTGCGTGCGACCGGCAAGATACAGCTGCTCAAAGGGGCCATCGGCCTGCTGTGCATCTCGATGACCGTGGTGGGTGCGGTCATGCAATTCCATCCGCTCGGGCCGAACGCGCCGCTTCCGCGGCTGGTGCAGTTGACTCTGGCCTCGTCATCAACCCTGGTGGGGTTGTGGTGGCTCTTCGGGCGCTGGCCGTCGTTCCGGCAGGCACTGGTATTCGCCGTCTGGGCCGACATCGCGATCGCAGGGAGTACCGCGATGAACTCGTCCCCGGATTCACGGCTGACCGGCACTGTGCACCTCGCCCTCATCGGGATCTTCATCGCCCTGCTGGTCGGGCCGACAGCCCTGGCCGCGCACTGCGGCTTCGCCGCTGCGGTGTGTTTCGGCATTGCGGCGTACTGCGTCGCCTTCGACCACGTCAGCTGGTTCGATCTGTACATCTACCTGGCACCGGCGCTGGCGGTGGTAGTGCTGTTGCCTGTTGCAATCCAGGCCGTGATCGAGGCCGTCCGGCAGAACATGCAGACCACGGCGCGTGCGGCGGTGCGCGACCCGCTCACCGGGCTCCGTAACCGTCGTGGTCTGTACGCCGCCACCGACGAGCTGATCAAGGCCGGGACCTCGGGGGTGCTGGTGGCGGTGGTGATCGACCTGGACCGGTTCAAACGGGTCAACGACCAGGCCGGTCACGGCTACGGAGATCTGGCGCTGATATCCGTCGCCGACATACTGACCTCGTGCATCGGCCCCCGCGATGTCGCGGCGCGACTCGGCGGGGACGAATTCGTCGTGATCGCCGCGATGGAACCCGATCAACAGGACGGTTTCGTCGATCGACTGCACGGCAATCTCCAAGAGATCGGTGCCCGGGTGACCGCCAGCGTCGGGGTGGCCTGTGAACAGCTGCCGCTGGCCGGCGACGACGGTGTGGACGGGCTGCTACGGCACGCAGACCATGCCATGTACGAGGCCAAACGCCATGGTGGGAATCAACTTATCCACGCCGACTGGGTCTCTGACGGCGCGACCGGATAGGTACCGACGGCGCGACAGGCGCATACTTGATACGGGTGATATCCATGCGTTACGAATTCCGTCAAGACGATCCCAGCGTGCACCAGGCCGTGAAGTTCACCCTGGTGACCGGGATACTCGGCGTCGCCTTTCTACTGTTGGCGGCCACCCTGCTGCGAAACTGCCACGGCGTCGACACCGCGGCCTGCGGCACGCCCTATCGCACCGTGTTGGCGTTGGGTGGCCCGGCGATTCTGTTCGGCGGCGGTGTCTGGGCGTTCGTGCACACCTATCAGGCGTGGCGGCGATATCAGACCTGGTGGGCCTGGCAGGGCGCGGGCTGGTTCCTGTTCCTGCTGATGATGGTCGTGCTGACCATGGGCCTGCCGGTGCTGGTGGCCTGAGTTCGGCTAACCCAGCATCGCGGCGGCGAACCGGCGCACCGACTCGATACCGGTGGCGGTCGCGTCATCGAACCCGGCGCGGGTGCGCGATTCGATGGCCCCGGTGGCCGGGTCCAGGGTGATCTCGGCAAGCAGTTCGCCGGTCGTCGGCTCGCACACCGCCCACGAATACAGGGTGTCCGAATCCCATTGCGCCGCACGGGTTTGCACGTGCGTGGGGGAGTGCTCGCCCAAGTCAGCCAGCGACGGGCGGTCGTCCATCCGGTCGTCGGCGCGCAGGGCGCGCAGATACCAGGCGCCGGCGTTGATCTCGATGGGTTCCACGGCGCTCCTTGAGATGCACTCAGGGCTGCGATCGGCGGATCGCAGCCCTGAGTCTTGCTGTCCTATGCCGAAACCGACGAAATGGCCGGATTTACTCGCACTTTGCGGCCCATTTGTCCGTTTGGGCGCAAAGAGGGAACTAGTCCTTGAGCTCGGCGATGACGGTGCCCTGGGTGATGGCGGCGCCGGCCTCGACCGACAGGCCGGTCACGGTGCCGTCCTTGTGCGCGG
>Ga0164242_10000859_pt1 | contig 36181 bp, 32 predicted proteins | sample OricomgcompostMG_FD_108783 | JGI IMG/M metagenome (GOLD analysis project Ga0164242, IMG submission 108783) | Miracle-Growth compost microbial communities from Emeryville, California, USA - Original compost - Miracle growth compost (MG) ... | reverse complement strand
CGCGCGGTCTCGATCACGCTCTGGATGCTCCAGGACCGGATACCGGCGAGCTTCACCAGCGTAGCGCCGCATTCGAGTCCGCTCCGCCTCGGACTGCTCCCCGGTGCCAGCATCGAAGAGCGCCGCCGCATCGAGGTCGACGGCTCAGGCCTCTCGGCATCGGAATATCTGGTGTCGGTGGCGAGCGATACGCTGCTTGATGAACGCAGCTTCCTCGACAGCGCGCTCGGCGCCAACATCTTCGCGGTCACGATCGACCGGGGCACTCTCTCGGCGGGCGAGACCGCGCGGCTGATCGTCGTGCGCCGGGGAGCCGGGCAATGAGCCCCGCCGGTCCCAATGATCGCAGCCCCGGCAATCGCGGCGGCCGCAACGATCGCGGTCATCACGATCGCGCGGGCCAGGACCGTGACGGCGAACTCGACCTCGACGGCTTTCAGGAAGAGCGCGCGCGACCCGAAATTTCCTTGCGCGGCCCCGCGCTGCTCGATCTCAAGGCGCGGTGGCAGACACTGAACGCGCGCCAGCAACTGCGTCTGAAGCAGCTCGGTGTGGCCGGGGCGATCAGCGCGCTGGGGCTCGGCCTCTACTCGGCGAGCGGCGAAGGCGCGAAGGAAGCGGTTGCCCCTCCGAGTTCGCATCTCGACATGGGTGCCGGGCTTCGCGGCGATAGCCTCGAGATCAAGCTGCGCGGTGACCTGAAGAAGATCCTCGACGGTCAGCAGCTGCTCGGTGATCGCGTTACCGCCATCGAAGAAGGCAAGATCGTCCCCGGCGTCGGTCCGGCGGGCGCGATCGACGGCGACCTGCCGCCGGCGATCCCCGGCACGGTTCCAGACTATCCTGAACCGCCTGCGACCGGCGGCATGGATCCGTCCGTTTCCGCTCCTCCGTCGCCTCCGACAGCACCCCCCGCACCTCCCGCACCGCCGGTGGAGAAGACGGTGGGCGCGATCGGCGCGGCGAGCACGCCGGTCGGTGGCAACGGGGATGCGGCAGCGGGCGCTAAAAAAAAGACCCGCACGATCTATTTGCCGCCTGGTTTCATGAAGGCGCGGCTGCTGACAGGGATCGACGCGCTGGCGAGCCGGGACGCGACCAACAATCCCGAGCCGCTGATCGCGCGTGTCCAGGCGCCTGCCGTGCTTCCCAATGACGTCAAAGCCAATCTCTCCGGCTGCTTCGTGATCGGCAACGCCACGGGATCGCTCGCCAAGGAACGGGTCGAAGTCCAGCTGGTCAGCCTGTCTTGCGTCGATTTCGACGAACGCTCGGTCGTCGATCAGCCGATCAAGGGCTTCTTTGTCGACGCGGATGGCAAGAAGGGCCTGTCCGGCAAAGTCGTGACGCGCGCCGGCGCGGCGCTCGCACGCTCCTTTATCGCGGGAACCATCACCGGCGTCGCGCAGACCGTTGAAAACACGGTCGGCAATGTCTCGACCTCGGCGCTGGGCTCGGTTCGCACGCTCGATGCGGGCGATGCCGCACAGGCCGGCATCGCCGGCGGACTCTCGCGCTCCTCGGACAAGCTCACCGATTTCTATCTGGATCTCGCGCGCCAGGCCGGTCCCATCGTCGAGGTCGGCGCGGCCAAGGATGTCGTCGTCGTCATCCAGGAAGGCGTGAGTCTCGAAATCAAGCCGACCGCCGGGAGCAAATTCTGATGCGCCCGTCAGCAAACATGAGGGGAGTTCGTTCCATGCCTTACTGTCCGCGAGGCCGCACGATCCGTGCCGCCGCAATGATCCTCGCCCTTCCAATGCTCGGCGTCCTCGGCGGCTGCGCGACGCTCGGCTCGGTCATGTCGCCCTACAGCGAGAAATTCTCGTGCAAGAACGACGATCACGGCCAGTGCGTCCATCCCGACAAGGCTTATGCCGACGCGGTGGCGGGCGTGGCGCCGAAGTCCGATCCCGCCGTCACCAGGGACAAGAAGCTGCTGCGCGATAGCAAGGCTACCCGTGCCTCCGACCAGGCGGGGCGCGGTTCCGGTAAGGCGGCATCCGGCGCGTTCGAAGGCTATCGCGACAGCGTCTATCGCGAATTGCAGGGGCTGATCGAGCAACCGGTCACGCCGATGTTGAAGCCCCCGCGCACGGTACGCACCCTGATCCTGCCCTATGCAGACCGGCAGCGTCCCGACCGACTCTACATGCCGCGTTACGTCTATTCGCTGGTCGAGCGCCCGCAATGGGTGGTCGGCGATTATCTGGTCACGCCAGTGTCGCCGGCGGCACGCGCGAACGTGCTCGAACAGGTCAAGGACCATCCCGGCGATTTCCAGAACGATGGGACGCCCCGGCCATGAGCAGCTATCAGGCCGGCATGACGCTCGCACGGCTGCACCGGAGCGTGGAGCGCGACAGCTATTCCGATTTCCTGCCGCTCGCCGCCTGGGTCGAGGAAGAGCAGGCCTTCCTCACCATCGACGATGGCTGGGGCTACGCCTGGGAGCTGGTTCCCGCCGCTTATTTGTTCGCGCATGTGCATGAAGCGCTGCTCGGGCTGCTCAATGTCAACTTTCCCGAAGGGACGGTCCTCCAGCTTCAGAGCTTCGCCGACCCGCTGGTCGAGGGCGCGCTCGACGCCTTCCTCGACCTGAAGACGCGGCCCGATCCGCTGATCCAGGCCTCGGCGCGGCGGACCTTCGACTATCTCCAGGACGGCACCATGGGGCTAAAGGCGCTCCACGGCATCCCCGTCCGCAATTTCCGCACCTTCCTCTCGGTCAAGACCAGGGCGCCGATGGACAGCGATCTGCGGCGCCAGATCGAGGAGCAGCTCTCCAAGCTCGGCATCCGTCCGATGGCGGCGGGCGAGATCGTCAGCTTCTACCGGCGCATCTTTAACGGCGTCCATGCTTCAGCGCCGGGCGTCTTCACCCAGAGCGCCGACGTTCCGCTGCGGCGGCAGATCATCGACGCGGGACCAGCCCTTCGCTTCGACGGGCCGGAGGTGTTTCTAGGTAACCAGGTCGCGCGGTGCCTGACGCCCAAGTCGCCGCCAAGGCGGATCACCGCCGAGCGCGCCAATCGCCTGACCGGCGGCATGCGCGGGTCGGCCGAGGACAGCGACCAGATCGGCGGGCCGTTCCTCTACACGCTCAATGTCCTGTTCGATCATTCGCAGTTCGAGATCCACAAGCGCGCGCAGATTCTCTCGGCGCAGAAGGCGGCGGGCAGCTTCGCGGTCGAGGTCGGCAAGCAGATAGAGGAGATCTCGTGGATATTGGACGAAGTGGGCAACAGCCGCTTTGTCTCGGTGATCCCGACGCTGTGGGTGTTCGGCCGCGACAGCCATCAGGCGCGCGAAATGGCGGCGCGCGCCAAGCGGCTGTGGGAATCGGAACCGCTTCCCTGGATGGTGCAGGAGGAAAGCTACCTCAATCCGATCCTGCTCGCGGCAAGCCTGCCCTTCGGCCTTTACCCTGAGCGCCGCACGATCCGGATGCTTCAGCGCGATTTCCGCGTGCCGGTCCGCGCAGGCGTGCTCATGTCGCCGATCCAGACCGATTTCCGGGGCGGCGGACGCCCGGCGTTGCTCTATACCGGCCGTAAGGGGCAGCTGATCACGCTCGATCTCTTCGATCCGCGGATCAACAACTATAATTTCATCGTCTCGGCCGAGTCCGGCGCGGGCAAGAGCTTCCTGCTCAACAACCTGTGCCAGCAATATTTTGCGCAGAACGCGCTCATCCGCATCATCGACATCGGCGGGAGCTACCGCAAACTCTGCACATTGTGTTCGGGCCGCTATATCGATCTCGGCGAAGAGCATCTCGTCCTCAATCCCTTCGACCTCGGGCTTGCTCTGGATGGCGACGATCGCGAATCCGCGATCACCATGGCGGTGTCGATCGTCGCGGAGATGGCGAACGCGGCGACTCGCAAGCCTGTCACGACGTCGGAATGGAACCTGCTGAAGTCCGCCGTTCAATGGGCGATCGAGAGCGGCCGTGCCGAAGCCGGGATCGATGCGGTGCGCGAATGGCTCGGCGCCTATCCCGCCAACACCGCATCCGATCTCGACCGGGTGGACCATCTCGTGCCGACCGCGCGCGAACTCGCGTTCAACCTGCGCGATTTCGGGTCGGACGGCGCTTACGGCCATTATTTCAACGGGCCATCCACCTTCGACATCTCTGCCGACGAATTCGTGGTGCTGGAGCTGGAACGGCTCAAGGCCATGCCCGACATGTTCAACGTCGTGATCATGGTGGTGGTGAACGCGGTTACCCAGGAACTCTACCTGTCCGCGCGCGACCGCCCGCGCTTCGTGCTCTGCGACGAAGCCGCACAGTTCATGACGCGCGGTGACGGCCAGGACCTCTCGCGCTTGGCCGAAGCCTTCAGCCAGGGCTATCGCCGCGCTCGCAAATATCGCGGCAGCTTCGGCATCGTGCTCCAGAGCATGAACGACCTGATGCTGTTCGGCGGCACCGGCCAGGTCATCCTCGAAAACGCCGCGACGCGGTTCCTGCTGCAGGGATCGACCTACGACAAGGCGGTTGAGAACAAGATCCTCGACTATTCGGGCTTCGTTCTCGATCTTCTGAAATCGGTCCGCAACAACAAGCCCAATTACAGCGAGGTGTTCATCGACAGCCCGCTGGGCCTCGGCATCGCCCGGCTTGTCGTCGATCCCTTCTCCTACTGGATCAACACGTCGGCGCCCGAAGATGTGGCGGCTTTCGAAGCGCTGGTGCGCGGCGGCCGCTCGCCACTCGAAGCGGTTTGCGATCTCGCCGGGATCGATCCTGCGGAAATCCTCCGGCCACAGGGAGGCTATAATGCTCAAGCCTAAGCCGCATTCCGACCAGCTCGCCCTAGAACTTTCGCCTGATGACGATTTCGAGGCATATATCGAGGCGCGCATCGCCGCGCGGGCGGAGGCCGACGCGCTGCGCTGGCGGTTCCGGCTCGTCATTATCGAATCGGTGATGATCGCATCGCTGGTGCTCGCAGCCGGCGTGGTTCTCGATCAACCGATCGGCCTCGTCCTGCGCGGCTCGGCGATGGTCGGAGCCGGCTGCTTCGTGACCGGGCTCATCCTGATCGGCCTCACCGGCGCAGCGGGCCGCCTGCTCGCCCGCCTCCGGAGGCCGCGATGATCTCCGTGTCGCTCACCCAGGACGGCGACGGCCGTCTCGTTCCGGCCAACGCCTCGCGCAGGCCGGACGAAACGCTCTACGACTACCTGCTCCGCTCGCGCCACGAGATGGGCGTCCATATCCGGATGCTCGAAGCAACCAGTGACGCGCAGACCGAATTGTTCAGGTCCGAACGCGCCCGCTGGCGCCGCGTCATGATCCTGCTTATGGTTGGCGGAGCGGGCTCTGCCGCCGCGGCTTATCTCCTGCTCGATCTCGAGGGGCTTGCCGGGGACGGGTCTGCGCCGCTCCTCGCTGCGATCATCGCATCGTGTGCCCTGGCTGGCTCTGCCGCATCGGTCGGCATCACGTCCATGCTCGGCCGCGCTGCATCGTGGAGGCTGGCGGCGGATAACGTGGTTCAGCGGCTTCTCCGACGGCCACGCCAGGTCGTGGAACCATCAGCCACCGTCCTCCCCCTAATCAGAGCCAGCGACGACGTGCCAGAGGCCGCTGCGATGAAGCCAGCACTAAAGTCTGAGGGGCTGGCGCGCGGGGTCGATCCCGATCCTCAGATCGAGGCGGTCATCGAGGACTGCGCAATCTCCCGTCTGGATATGCGGACCACTTTCTGGGGAATCGGCCTGCTGGTCTTCCAGGCCGCGATCGTCACGATTGGCCTTTCTGCTGCGCGGATCGCGTTTGGCGTACCGCTCGACATGGTGATGAACGATGCACCGCTGGTTCTGGTGGTCTGTGTTGTCGGCGGCCTGTTCCTGCTGACTTTCGCCGAAATTGCGAGCTCTGGCCTCGCGCGCCTCGGGCGCTGGTGGAGGCGGCGATGAACGGAATCTTCTCCGCCTCACCCTGTCCGTCATCGATCCGCCTGCTAGTCGGCACCCATCTGCTGCTGATCGTGCAGTCGGGGCTGGTGCTTTGGTCGGCGCCTGATCTTGGCGGCAGCCAGGGTCTCATCTGGCTGACTCTCGTGCTCGGCCTCTCGGCTTTCATCTGCGCGGTCTGCGGTGAAAGCCGCACGCCCGCTGTTCCATGGAGGGAGCGCCGCCGTGACCGATGATTCCGACCGCAAGGGCTGGCCGATCGTGGCCTTCCAGACCGCGACGATCGTGGGGCTGATCGCCGGATCGCTGCTGCTCGCGTCCGCCGGGCGCGCCGAGACCTCGACCATCGGGCGCACCTGGCCGATCGCCGAGCCCGATGCGATGGCTGAGATCGAGGCGCGTGCGGCAGGGCAGCCTGCGAACATAAGGGAGAAGTTCGGGCCACGTTCAGGCTGGAGTGCGCTCAAGGGTGCCACTCTTGGGGTCGCGCGCGATACCCAAGTTCGCCACGTCGTGCCTTTCTATACGCTGGAAACCGAGATTCGGCTTCCGGACGGCAAGCTCCTTTACCCCAAGGGCTTCACGTTTAACCCGCTGACTTATGTGTCGCTGCCGCAGCGTCTGGTGATCGTACACCCCCGCGACCTCGGCTGGGCGCTCAAGGCGGTCGCGCTCACCGACTGGATCATCCTGACGGGCGGCGGCGATCCGAAGGACGACGCCCTGTCGCTCGGCGAACGCCACGGCCGCGCGCTATTCATGCTCGAGGAGCGGGTGAAGGATCGGCTCGGTCTCACCGTCGCGCCGGTCATCGTCCGCCAGGTCGGCCAAAAGCTCGAGCTCACCGAAGTCAACCTGTCAGCTAAGGGAGCGCGCGGCCAATGACCCGCCTTACATCGACCTTGCGCGCCGGGGCCGCCGCGATCCTGCTGTCGCTCATCGCGCCGGCGGCGCCCGTACACGCCTCCAAATGCCCCAGCGATACGGTGTTCAACCCGATCACCAAGGTGCGTTGGAACTGCATCTTTCCCATCACCATCGGCGGGGTCCGGGTCGGCAGCTACGACAAGCTCGACAAGGCGCTCGACGCGCAATCGGCGTCGAAACCGCTATGTGCCTGCCGCAAGGGCGCGACCTTCTGGTTCGGAGTCAAGGTTAGCTTCTGGACGCCCAACCGCATGATCGACGTCGTGACCGAGCCGGGCTGCATGATGGCCTTGGGCGTTGATCTCCTGCCAACCGGTGGAAAGCTCCAGGGTAGCCAGTCGTCGATCTCGGACGGCACGAACACGACGAAGCTGTTCGCACAGATGCACTATTACATCGCGCCGGTCTGGAAGATGCTCGACATGTTCACGGACCTGCCGTGCATCGAGGATGACGGCTTCGATGTGGCGATGATCACCGAGATCCTGCCGACGTGGCAGTCGGGGACACTCGGCGCGATCATCCAGCCCGAGGGCATCCTCTTCGGCAATCCCGCCGCCGGACTCGCCTGCATGGCCGACAGCGCCGCGGCCGCCGCAGGCAAGACAATAGACCCGCTGTTCTGGTGCATGGGCAGCTGGGGCAGCACCTATCCGGTCGCAGGCGACATCCATATGGGCGACCGGGTCGAAGCCTGGGCCGGGCTTGCTGCACGCGGCACATTCATGATGGGCAGGCTCGGTGCGCTCACGATTCATTCCGAGGACGGCTGTTCTTTCAAGCCGCAGCCGATCTGGACCAAGAGCCGCTACAAGCTCCAGATCATGGAACCCGTCAAGGGCGGGAAATGCGTCAACATCGGACGCCCCGGCGCGCTCTGGACTTCCGGCAAGCACGCTCCGGGAAAAGACAACGCTCAGTTCTTGCTCTTCGAAAAGGCGATCTGCTGTGCGGGGATCTCCACGCCATGACCGGATCGCTCCCCCCAACCCGCGCACACGGCACGGGCGGTTGTCCCGCTCGTCACGGAAGGCTCCCCACCGTGAGCGAGTGCGCGGACGGAGCGGCGGCGGTGCCCCCTGCCGCCGTCGCTCCACCTATGGTCAGCGCGGCCGAATGCCCCCCATCGGGGCAGGCATCACCCCCTCTTGTCGCGCCTTCCGGTGGCGGCCGCGCTGACCACCTTCGAAGGACAGGCCGTTTTCAGGGTACTCTCGCCCGGATCCAGCGCGTTCCGGGCGGGAGGCGTGCTGCGCTTCGGTTACGGCTCGCGGACAACGCGCATGAGGACGTCATGACGCGGCGCGTGCTGATGCTACTGGCAACCGCCATTGCGCTGCCCTTCCCAGCCTCCGCGCAGACCGTCGAGGAGCGGGCCCGCGGCGGCGCCGAAGCCTCGCGCGCGAAGACGTCCGACAGCGAGGCGATCCAGCAGAACTATCTGACGCCGGGGCTTGCCGGACAGCCGATCTTCACCGTCGACAACAGCCAGACATTCAATCCCAACATCGCCTGCCAGAAGACGGCGACGCTACTCGAACTGATCGCGCAGCCAGCCTCTACCGGCGACATCGGCACACTGCGCATCAGCCGCGACAAGGATCTGGACGGTGCTGTCGACCAGACGCTCACCCTGCCGGTGCCGGTATCGGGTATCTGCGTTAACGGCGTGGTCTCCTGCCAACCCGGCACCTGGAATCAATGCAAGACGTTCAAATGGGATGTCGCCTCGGGCGGCGACCTCAAGCTTACCGAAGTCGGCCTCACCGATCTCACCGGTTGCTACTGCGTCAACGATAGCTGCGGGTCGAACCTCGTCTGGGGCAATATGGCCTCGGTGCTGAAGGACCTGGGCGGCGGCGTGATCGGCGCGCTCACGACGGCCGATCCGCGTGTTGGCGTCGCGCAGGCGGTCATCGACGGCCCGGCGATCCGATATACCGGCGCGCAGAGCACGGCCTGTTCGTCCGATCCGTCGCTACCCCAGACCGCCTATCGTGCCAGTCCCGCCACGATCCAGGGCGACGCGGCAAGCGCGGCCGCTTCGAGCAGCGTGTTCCAGGCCTTGAAGGGTTCGCCCGCGGGCATGGGCAAGGCCGAGCAAATCCGGTCCTGCACAATCACGCGCGAGGTGTTGCTGGACGCCGCCAAGGCGGAAGACATTATCGCACATCTCGGCGGAGCCTATGCGACCTATGCGCCGTCGCCCGACCGGCTGACCTTCCAGATGGGCTCGCCGCGTGACGATAGCCTCCGCGGCGCAAGCTGCCGCATCTTCGAGTTCACCATGCAGCTCCGGGTCGACGATCCCGACAGGCTATCGCAGTTCCGGCTTTCACAATATTTCTTTGATGATTGGATCCAGCTTCGCATCGATGGTGAACTCGTCCTCTCCAATCCCGCGAACTGGACCGGGAGCGGTCTGCCGCCAGCAAAATGCGAGCGGGGCCGGACATGGTACGCCTATCCCAATCTCGAACTCAAGCCGTGGTTGACCAAAGGCGAGCATGTCATCTCGATGCGCGTCGCGGTCGGCGGGGAGGGAGAAGCCTTCGCGCAGTTCGACGCGCTGCTCGACATGAGCTGCAATCCGACCGAGCGTGTGGTCGATCTGTGTGCGGGCTATGCCGGAGACGCCAACTGCACGCTCCATGATGAAACGGTCGATGGTGTCGATACTTTCCATAACGGCGTCGCCACCGGCCTCACGCCCCTGCCGCAAACGCGCCTGTTCGAAAGCGGCGCCTGCTCGTTGAGCCTGACCCGGCCATGGTTCGGACGCCAGCGGCGCTATCGCTGCGCCGTCGATACCGGATCGATACCCGAGCCTGATCTCAGCCGCGGCGCCTACATCATCGATCATTCGACAGAGACCATGCTCGCCGACCGGGTGAAGACGGCTGACGGCGGATATACCGCGTCTTCGCGGCCCTTCGCGCTGTCCGATCGCGGTTCGGTGCCGGCCTGCGAGCCCGTCTGCAAAACCCGCGCGCCCAAGGCGAACGATGACGTGGCGCTCGATGGCGTTGTCGGCGCGAAACAGAATGCGCCTACCGGTTGGGACACGTTCTACCACGCCTGCACGACGAACAGCTCTGGCGGTAACCTGTGCCCGGCCGGCCCTGGCGAGGAGATCGTCTCGGCCTGCGGCTGTCTCGACGATTTTCCCGAAGCGGTCGTCATGATGCAGACCGTTCGTCTCGGCGGCGCCGATCTCGTCTGCACGGGAGAAGTGCGATGATCTGGCGGCATATCCTTTGGCCGACGCGGGTGGCGCTTATCGCGCTCGCTATCGCCGCGTTCCTGCTCGCCGGGCAATTCTCGGCGGCGTACGCGCAGCAGCCGATTTGTGCGGTCGATCTCAATGGGAACGGCGACGCCGCCGATCCCGGCGAGGTCGCGAGCTGCTCGGGCATGGCTGACGATCAATGGCTGTGCCCGATCCAGCAGGCGATGTGCGTCGCCGATGCGGAAGGCCTATATAGCTGTCCGCTTGGGTCCCAGCATCAATGTATGACGCCTGTCGCCGGCGGCACGCCGATGTGCTCGCCCAATGCTTGCACCGGCAGCGATGGTGCGGGAATCGAGGATGATCCCGTCGTCGACGATCCGGGAGCGCCGGCCGATGGCGCGGTCGATGCCGAAGGCCATTGCCTCGGCAATATCGAGATCTTCGCTGGCCGCGCGGCGAGATGCCGTCCAGCTGGGCTGAGGACCACTTTCTCGAATTGCTGCAAGGACAAGGGCAAGATCGTCAAGGACGGCATGGGATCGTCGATCTCGTCGATCGGCACCAAGATCGCCGTCGCCAAGGGCGTGTTCACCGGCATGAAGGCGGCCTACACCGCGTTCAAGGCTGGTGCGACCACTGGACAAGCCGCGAGCGCGGGCGCGAATGCCATTATCGTAGGCATCGATCCGACCTCCATAGCCGTCAGCCTCGCCATCAACTTCATGATGGACTTCCTGCTATCGGGCTGTGACCAGCTGGACATGGAAGTGGGCATGCTCCGGGGGTCGGGCATGTGCCACGAAGTCGGCACCTATTGCAGTTCCAAGATTCTCGGCATCTGCGTGCAGAAGTCGAAGGGGCATTGCTGCTTCAACACCAAGCTTGGCCGCATCATCCAGGAGCAGGGTCGCCCGCAGCTCAAGAGCTTCAACAGCGTCGGCTGGGGCACGTCTAAAAAGCCCTACTGCCGCGGGTTCACGCCGGAGGAGTTCCAGGCCCTGGATTTCTCCAAAATGGACCTCTCCGAATATTACTCCGAGATCGAGGCCCGCGCGCAGGCCGACATCCAGATCGACATGAAGGACAAGATCGATGCCTATATGCAGGTCATCGGCCAGTAGCGCTCGGCCGCTCGTCGCCGCCATTGCGATGCTCGTTTCTGCGGCCGCGCTGGCGCAAGACAGTCCGCGCCCCGACAACGCACGCGACCGAACGGCTGCCGAAGGCGATGCCGCACTCGACCGGCTCGAACGTGCCACGACGGCGCGGAAGAAGGAAGCCGACGCCAGAGGCCCGACCGCGTTGCCCACGCCGTCCGAAGAGACACGCCGGCGCGCCTTCGAGGGCTTGCGCAAGCGCGCACCGTCGCCGGCGATGGACGCCAGGGCGCGCGCCGCGCTTGATAGAGGCAAGGACGCAATGGCGGCCGAACGCGACGCCATGGCGTTACGACTGGGGCAAGCGCTGGGCCTCGAAAAGCTCGACATGGAAGCGGTCGCGGGCATTACTGCGCCGCCCAGCACCCAAGGCTGGGTCCCAGTGCTGTTCGTCTCCTCGTCCATGCCGGTGACGACATTACGGACCTATGCCGCGCAGCTCGAAAAGGCACACGGCATCCTCGCTTTTCACGGCATGCCGGGCGGCCTCACCAAGGTTGCCCCGATGGCCAAGCTATCGGCCGAGATATTGCGGCACGATCCGGGCTGTGAAGGCCCGGGCTGCGCGATGCGCGACGTGCAGGTGATCGTCGACCCCCTGATCTTTCGTCAGCACGGCGTGTCGCGGGTTCCGGCGCTCGCCATGGTGCCGGGTGATCCGGCGCTTCCCTATTGCGAACGCGAGGAAGACAGCCCGCGCGCCGCTCACGTCATCTACGGCGACGCGGCGCTTTCCGGACTTCTCGAAGAATATGCCCGCCTCGGCGGTAAGGAGGAGGTGCGCGATGCTCAGACTCGCCTTCAAGGCCGCTAGATCCGGCTGGGCCGAATTGAAGCTGCTGCCGCTGAAGGCGGCGGTGGCGCTCGGCAGTTCGGGGCTTGGCCAACCACCGCGCCCGAAGCAGTTGTGGAAGGCGTTCGGGATCGTGCTGCCGGTGGGCCTCCTGACCTGGTGGGCGATTCCACAAGCGACCATCGTCATGAGCCCGTCGATCGATGCCTGGCTCGTCCGCAAGGCGCCGGGTCCGATCGCGCGCGGCGATTTCGTGTCCTTCACGCTGTCGCACCCGCTCGCAGGCCCCAAGCCGGTCGCGGTGACGAAGATGGCGCTGTGTCTGCCCGGCGACCGCCTCGACTGGATCGAAAAACCCTCGCCGATGCATCCCGGCGAATGGGACGGCTGGTATTATTGCAACGAGACGCTGCTCGGGGTCAGCAAACCCTACGGGCATAACGGGCAGAAGCTCGAGCACTGGCGTCCGATGGTCGGGATCATCCCGCCCGGCATGATGTATGTAGGATCGTCGCATGCGAGCGGGTTCGACAGCCGATATTATGGTCCCGTGGAGATCGACCGCCTTGAGCGTATGGAGAAGCTGCTGTGAGCGGCGTCCGCCTGACCGTTGCGGCGGCTCTCTTGCTCGCCTCTCCGTCCGCGCTTGCGCAAGCCCCCGGCGATGCGCGCACTGGCTACTGGTGGTATCAGGCACCGCCCAAGCCTGCCGAAGATGAAGCCGATCCCGACGCGCTCATGAAGCCGGCAATTCCGCCGATGGCGGAACTCGCGACCTGGACGCCGCCAAAGATCCGGAAGCTCATCGAACAGCAGCGTGACTACGCCGCGACCGTGTTGACGGTGGACGCCGTGGCGGATTTCTGGCGGTTGCAGGATTTCGCGCGGCGAAAGGCGCGCGCCTTCGCGGGCGTGACGCAAATTGCCATGCTTCAGCACCCCGAACTCAACGCCAAGTCTGCCAATCCGATGGTCGGTGAAGCGCGCGATCAGCTCTCCGTGCAGAAGGACCAAGTTCGCCGCCAATATCTGCGCGGTCGCGCCAATGAATTCGCGCTGGTCATGTTCTCCCGATCAACCTGCGGCTATTGCAGGGTCCAGTGGCCAATCGTCCAGCGCTTCCAGGAAGAAATGGGCTGGCAAGTGACGCTGATGGATATCGACCGTCGGCCAGAGATGGCACAGCGGTTCGGGGTCGAGATCACGCCAACCACGATGGTCATCCGCCGCAACAGCCAGCAGCGCATGGTGATCGCGAGCGGGGTCGAAGCCTATCCCAACCTCATCCAGATGGCCTATCAGGCTGTCCGACTGCTCGCGGGCGACATCCGGCCCGAGCAGTTCATGACCGGCGCGGGTGAGGAAGACGGGTTCTTCGACGCGCTTGCCAATGGCCCAGTATCCGCCACCGATCCTCGAGCGCTTGGCGGCGATCTCGTCGGGGCGAGCCTGGAGCCACAACGGTGAGCCGGGCGATCCTCATGGGAGCAGCGACGGGCGTTGCGATACTGTCCGCGCCGGCCTTCGCGCAGCCCGTCACGCGCGAGCAGGCGATGCGCGCGGCGATCCATTCGATAGCGACCGAAGCCGAAATGCGCGAATGGCTCGCCCGCGTGCCGATGACGCGCGACTGGCCGCCCGACTTCGCCGAGACGATGAAGGGCCAGGATCCGACTTTCATCGTCGAGATGAGCACTGCGCAGGACTGTATTCCTTGCGCCGATCTCTGGACCCAGCTTGGCATGCTCGGGCAGCGCTATGGCTGGAAGGTCCGTACGATTGGCTCGCAGGAAGCCATGCTGCGTTCCGGGCGGCTCGGTTTGCCCTGGGTCGGCCATCCGGTTGCGTGGGTGCGCCCGGTGTCGGACGCCAACCGCATCATTCCAGTCGCGATCGGCACAGACCATGCGTCGAACCTCGCGCGCAACCTCTATCTCGCCGCCAAGATGCTGACCGGCGTGAAGCCATCGGTCGGCGTGCGCGGCATGTCCAAGTTCACCGGGATCGTGGGTGCGCCCGCGACCAAGGCGCCAGGGAAATGAACGCTATGGAGCCTTCCGCCACTGCCACCTTATTCGTGAAGCGCCAGAAGCTGTCGACCTGCCTCGATCAGCGGCATGACCTGGATATCGTCACTCATCGGGTAGGTTTCAGTCCCGGGATAGATGACGGTGCGTCTGGCTGGATCGAGATCGGCACATGCGTGATGGAAACCCCGTTCGACCTTGGGGGCCAGGCTGCGCTTGATCTCGAACGCCCAGATCGCCCCCCCCGGCATCGTCAGGAGAAGATCGATCTCGGCGCCGGCGGCGGTCCGATAGAAATTGGCCTGCGCCCCTTCCGGCGCCGCAGCGATAAGGCTTTCCATAACAAAGCCTTCCCAGCTTGCCCCGGCAATGGGGTGACCGAGGATATCCTCCCGAGTCGCAAGGCCAAGCAGCGTATGCACGAGGCCGCTGTCGCGGACATAGATGCGAGACGCCTTGACGAGGCGCTTGGAGCTGTTGCTGTGCCAGGGTTCCAGCCGTCGAACGAGCAGAAGGTCGACCAGAAGATCGAGATAGGCGGCCACGGTCTTGGAATCGACACCAAGGCTTCGTGCGAACTCGGAGGCGTTAAGCAAGCCGGACTGGTGATGAGCCAACATGGTCCAGAAGCGACGCAGCGTTTCGGCGGCGATACGCGGCCCAAGCATCGGGATGTCGCGCTCCAGATAAGTGCGGATGAAATCCTGGCGCCAACGCTGGCTCAAGCGGTCGCTGGCCGCAACGAAGCTTTCCGGAAATCCGCCCCGCGTCCAGAGCCGGTCGATTTCTCCCGCCATCACCTCCCACGCATCCAGTGGGTGCATTTCCAGATAGCTGATCCGGCCGGCAAGACTTTCCCCCGATTGCGCAAGCAGATCGATCGAGGCGGATCCCAGCAAGAGGAATCGTCCCGTTCTGAGGCCTTTTCGCCTGCCGCGATCGATCAGGCCGCGCAGAATCTGGAAGAGGCCAGGAAGGCGATGAACCTCGTCGAGGATCACAAGCTTGTCTTCATGCACCTCGAGATACAGCTCGGGATCAGCAAGCTTTGCGCGATCGGCGTCGGATTCGAGATCGAGATAAAGCGAGGGTCGCTCCTCGCCAATTTCTCGCGCCAGCGTCGTCTTGCCGACCTGACGCGGCCCAAGGAGGGCCACCGCAGGCGCTTGGTCGAGCCTTTCCGCCAATTCCACTTTGATTCGCCGTTCAATCATCCTTGTATATTCGGAACATCAATCCGAATTTGCAAGGTTAATTCTACCGCCTTTCAACCTTTTCCGCCGCCTCCAATTCCGCGTTACCGGAAAACCTGCACCCAAGGATGCCCGCTATGGCTACGCCACGTCGCCGCCTGACCCTGCTTGCCCTGCCTCTGTTTGGAGTATGCGCCTTCGCCTCACCCGTTTCCGCGCAAAGCTGGGCCGAGAACTGGTTCGACAATGTCACCTACACCTCGCCCGGCAGCTTTGAAGATCAAACGAGAGGCTACATCACCGCTGGTGGGATGTCGGGCCGCGTCGACGTGCATAACGATTATCTCATGTCAATCACGCTGCCAAAGATCCGCGCCGGTTGCGGGGGTATCGACATGTTCCTGGGCGGCATGTCGTTCCTCGACCCGGATTACCTCGTTCAGAAGCTCGAAAGCATCCTGCAGGCCGCGCCGGCGGTCGCCTTCCAATATCTGCTGGAAACGCTCGACGAGAAGATGGGCAATATCATCTCGAAGATGGAGGCCGCCACCAATTTCCTGAACAGTATCCAGGTCAACGACTGTCGCCTCGCCAACCGCATGGTCCAGATCGCCAAGGGCGACGACAATATGAGCGGGATTGTCGAAGAGATGACCGGCTACAAGTCGGTGCGCGAGGGCTTTTCCAAGAGCTATCAGCAGAGCCGCGAGAAGATTCAGGCCAATCAGGGCAATCCCACGGAAGACCTTAAGGATGCGCTGGAGAACTGCCCGGCAGAAGTCACCGAGATCTTCAAGACCGGCTCGCTGCTCGCCCATGCCGCCGCACGCGTTGGTGCCTCGGAATGGGCGGGCGTCATGCGCGCCCGCGTCGGCGACGTCTATATGCGCTGGGACGCGGCCGACCGGGTGCCGCTGTTCAGCGCGATCCCTGCCTGTCCACGCCAGGACACGGAGAGCGTCGATGATTTCCTGACCGGCAGGGTGCAGACCCGCGCGATCGCAGTGCCGCCCACATCGGCCGATTGCTCAGTGGATGGCAGCGGCAAAGGCGCGCTGATCCTTGCGCGCGGGCGGATGGAGTCGATCGCCGTCAAGATCCGCACGCGCGCGGCCCTGACACCCGAGGAACGCCAGTTCGTCGCCAATGTTCGCACGTTGCCGGTCTATCGGCTGCTCGAATGGGGCGTCCGGCAAGGCATGGTCGAGAGCGTGATCGGCGATACCGATGAACTGGTCGCACTGACGCTCGCCTATCAGATGCTCAACGACCTCACGCGCAGCATCGATTTTGCCGTGTCCAATGCCGAGCGCGGCGCAACTGCGGCCGGAGCCAGCGACGCGGGCAACGCCAAGGTCTGCCAGACGCGTATCCTCACCAAGGGGATTGAGCAGCTGAGCGGCCTGCGCGACGAAGTGCTGCGCCAGCGCGCGCAGATGCGCCAGTCCTATATAGCCGCGCTCAACCAGGCGAACCTCTCGGCCAACTATGCCGGAGTGGTTCGTCAACGCGACCGCGACGCTCGTGATGCCGCCGGCGCCGCCGCCAACCGCAACCGCTGAGCAAGGGCACGCCATGATCCGCATCCTTCGTGCCCTGTCAGCCCTGATCGCGCTTTTCGCGGCGACGCCCGCGCTGGCGATCGACACCAGCTTCCACACATATGACGGCTTTGCCGAGACCGTGGACGCGTTCCGTCTCGTCTCGATGATTTTCGGCGATCCGCGCTACGAGACCCTGGTGCTGATCGTCGCTGTGGTCGGCATCGGCCTTGGCGTGCTGCTCGTCAGCATCCGTGGTTCGGGCATGGGGCTGGTCGGGTTTGGCTTCCAGATGCTGATCGGGGTCGGCCTCTTCGTCGGCATGGTCGCGACCACTGGCACGGTCCATGTCTATGACCGGGTACGCAATGCCTATCAGCCTGTCGGCGATGTCCCCAATCTCATCGTGCTCGTCGCGGGCGTGACCAACATGATGGAGCGCGCTCTGGCCGAGGTGATCGACGACAATACGACCGATCCCCACGCTAAGCTGGAGTTCGGCGCTGGCGGCCACACGTTCGATCTCTTCCTCAACGCTGCATCTCCGCGCGGTCCGATGACCGACACCTTCCTCGACGCGACGATCAAGGACTATGTACGCCAATGCTATCCGGTGGCGCGGGTCTCGCCCGCCTATGGCGTCGACGATGACATGCTGTTTCGGACCTCCACCGATCTCCCCGCTGCGTTTGCCGGGATGGCCGGACCCGCGACCTTCAGCACGGTGTTCACGTCCAACGACAAGGGTGGCGCGACGGTCAGCTGCAACGAGGCTTGGGAGCATATCTCGACGCGCCTCTCCGAACCCGCGCTGTTCGACAACTATGTCGCGCAGATCTGTACCCGTACCGGCTACGACATCACCAATGCCACCCAGCTTCAGCGATGCCGGACGAACATCGGCGAGCTAGGCCGGATGATGATGGACACGCCGCAGTCGCTCCAGCAGTTCCTGACCAATGTCATGCTCGGTAGCACGGTAGGCGACGTTCTGTTCGAGGACAGTCCGGCCACCGCCGCGCGTGTCATGGCCAATCGCGCCGTTGTCTCGTCCGGGCTCGCGACGATGTCGACGGCCAATGAGTGGATGCCGACGATCCGGGCCACGGTCTTCGGGATCATGTTGTTCATGATGCCGATCGCGCTTCTGTTCATTCTGACGCCGATCAACCTGCGCGTCGCCAGCTTCGCGCTTGGCCTGTTCGTGTTCGTGGCGCTCTGGGGGGTTATCGACGCCGGAATCTATCAGCTCACCCTTGGCCGGGCGACTGACGTGTTGGCCGAAATGCGCTCGAACAATGTCGCCGCGAACGCATGGATGCTGGCGCCCTCCTCGGCGATGAAGGCGCTCGCGATCTTCGGCAGCTTTCGCACTGCCGCAGCGGGCCTCGCGGGAGCCTTCGTGTTCACCGTGTTCCGCTTCTCGGGCAACGTCTTCACCTCGTTCACCAGCGGCGCGCTTGGCGTCCAGGGCCAGGGCACCGCCGCGGCGGCGCCGCTTGCCACCAGTGAGGGCTATGCCGGCGCACTCGAGGCGCAGGCTACTGCGGCGGGCACCATGGCCCGGCGCGGTGCAGCGTCGAACTTCGGCGATTTCGGGGAGCGCTCGACCTTCGGTGCCAACCGGGCGTTCGGCGCCGCGAGCCGCGTGCTCGCCGAACATGGCGGCGGGGCGAACGGGACAGCCGCCTTCGGCATGGGCGGGCTCGACGCCGGGCGCGAGCTCGGCGGGCTGTCGCCTGCGCTCACGGGGCGCAGCCTTACCGATCCCGCGACCATGCGCGCCGTGCGCGACAATGCGACCACGACGGCGATCCACAATTTCGCGGAGAAAGATGCGCTCCGTGCTCTCGGCACGGGCTATTTTGGACAGGGCCAGGCTGGCGAAAGTGCCTTTGCCGCCTTCGCGCAGAGGATGGTCCAGTGGAAGGCCTTCGGCGATACGCGCGCCTATGACATGATGATGTCCGGCGCGCAGCGGCATTTTGAGCGCAACGGCTATGACCAGAAGGACGCGGCGCTGAAAGCCTCAACAGTGATCGCGCAAGCATCGGCCGATCCGACCTTCGCCAAGCTCATCGCCAATACGTTCGATCAGGAGCAGATGCTGAGGAACGATCTCACTGCCGCACAGGTCCAGGTGGGCGCGATGGAGGGCCGGCGGGATTTCGCGGGCGACAACGTGGCTCGCATTGAGCGTGGCAATGTCGCGACCGAGCAGGCGCACCGCACCGGCGGCAACGAAGGCCAGCGCAACGCTTCCGCCATGCTCGGCCTCCCGGTGCAGGAAACCTCCCGCCGCATCGCCTTCATCAACGCCCTCTCGGGCGAAGCCCGCTCTTTCGCCATCACCCAGCTCTCCCGCGCTACTCGCCGCAACGAGGCGCAGGTCATGCGGGCGCTCGAAACCTACAATGCCGCCGTGCAGGTCGGCACCGCCGACGGCGCGACGGCCGAGGCGGCGCGCGAGGGCACCAGCGTCTATGCCCGCACGCGCGAGGCGGCGGGCTATGACTTTGCCGAGCGGTCGGGAAAGCTCGACGCGCAACGCGAGGTCGGCCACGACGGCACGCGCTCTGCCGCACGGATCGGGGAGCAGCGGCGGCAGGCCGACAATGCCGGCTTTGCAGAAGGCGCGACGGCAGCGGGCATGTCGGTGCGGCAGGCTGCCCACCTGGATAGCTTCATCCGCACAGTGAGCCAGGGCGCCGGTAACCAGGTCGACATGGCAGAGGGCGGCGCCGAAGGGATCGCGGATCGCGCCCGCAACGAGCGGCTGACGCGCATCGTCGACAACGAAAGGCTCACGCGCATGCAGCAATTGCTGGGCGAGCATGGCGTGCAGATGTCGAAGCGGCAGATCGCCATGGCGCAGAATGGCGATCTCAGCCTCAACTTGACGCCCGAGGCGGCGGCGCAGATGTGGCGCAGCGGGCTCATCAACGAGAGCCAGCTCGGCGCGATCGCCAATGGCGGGCGCGCCCGGTTCAGCTTCGCGGACAACGACGTGCTCGTCTCGAGCTCAGTCGGGTTCCAGCAATCGGCGCGTAGCGACACCAGCACGCGCTTCGAGGCGGGCAAGCAGGCCGGACCCGACACGATCGAGCATTTCTTGAGTAGCGGTGAGCAAGGCCAGGCGATGATGCAGAACTGGCTGCGAGGTGGGTTCGAGATGGACCGGCACGGCAACTGGCGGCTCAATCCGCAGGTTGCGGACACGCTCACCCGCGATGTGCAGGCGATCATCTCGCAGACCGGATGGCAGCGCGGGCTTTCGCGATCAGCGCAGGATCAGGTATCCATGGGTACATCTGTCGGTGGTCACGTCGGCGGGAGTATCGACGCCCAAGAATCCGAAGCCATTGGAGGTCGTGGACAACCGGCCGGTAAAGGGCAACAAACGAGCCAAACCCCAACCACCCAAAAGGGTCGATCCACCTCGGGGCGTGTCGGCGGAAGCCTTGGTTTCGAGAGTCGCGATATTGGAAGCACAACGGAGAATGCTCAATCGAGCCTAGATATCGTGAACTACGACGTCCGAGAGGCCATTGCTGCCGCCGAACGAGCTGCGGCCCGATCCAGTGATCCAGCGGCAACCTTCTCCCGCGAACTGTCAGACCGCATCCTTGGCCCGGACGGCATACGCAACCGCTACCTTCAGGACGCGGATTCCGGGCGAGCGACGTTCGATGTTACCGGACCTCTCACTTCAATCGAGCAGAACTCCGTGCTGAAGAGCGGACGGTTCTCTACGGACATAGATGGCAGCCCCGGCGATGGCGACAGCAGCTTCCAAAAACGCTGATACGAGCGCCATTGTTGGGGCTTATCGGATTGCCGATCCACAATGTGCCGGACCTGGGATCGAACATATCAGTGCCAGCGCGAAGGTCTTTCATCACCCTGTCATGCTCCTCCCACACATCGGCAATTCTGGCGGGTGCTTCGTCGGAAAGAGGAGCGCCCTCGCCCTGCGATGCAAATCCCCCCAGCCAATTCTGTGCGTAGCCGACACCCAATACCATGAGCGCGGTCATCGGGAAGAACGCGACATTGAGAAAACCGGCGAGCGCGCTGTCGTAAAAGGCTTCGAGCGGCGCGATCTTAGTGGAAACCGCCATGCCGATCCTCCAAGCCAGGATCGCAGCCCACCACGCCTTCGCATACCACGGACGCCACAACCAATCGGCCAGCTTCAGCCGCGGCGCTGCGGGGGCGGTTAGGGGCATGTCGACTGCGGTATTCATCGATATTTCCTCGCAGGCGACCATAGCAGAGACCTTGTCATTGTTCCATCATTCATAGTCGGTTTCGTGCGGCAAATCGCATCGAAACACTGGTTTGATCCCGCTGATTCTGTTCTCTGCAAGCTGATCTGGAGCGAGCCTCTGCCTTGGGGGTTTGATGTAGGATATGGTTGCGTCAGTGCCCCCGATATGGAGCTCACGTCGAACGCGAACGACGTTGCACGGCGCATCGCGCCCTAAACGCCTAGAACTGGCCCGCAGCTCTCAATTCACGTTCGAGTGTCGCAAAGGGCAATATGAGTGTCAGCGGTTTGTCGTGCAGCGGAATAGCGCCGTAGCTGGCATACCAGTCGGCAGCGCGCTCGTTTTTGGCGTCGATGATTAGCATAACCCCGCCGACCTCGGCCGCGACGCGAATGCATCTGCGCCCGATCGCGCCCAGGAGTTGCCCCCCGAGTCCTTTCCCCTGCACACGCAAATCCGTCGCAAGCCGCGCGAGCCGGAAGCCTGGCACCTCATGCCTGGCGAGTCTTCGCCTCGCCAGTTCCGGCGTATCCGCATGATCCATGCTGCCCGGAGCGATGCTGTAAAAGCCGAGAACCGTCTTGTTGTCGGTGTCGTCGATGGCGAGGAACGTCTTCGCCCCGCCTGCCTCATGGCTTTGCCGCGCATAGCGCTGCAAGTAGGCGTTCAGATCATTGTCGCCGCAGTCGAATGAAGCCCGGTCATGCGCTTTCGAAATCGCTTCCTCGTGCCATGAAGGAAGGGTCATGCCAACTTCGGCATCGCGGCGATGGCAGCGCGCAGTTTCGCATTCGCCGGCGGCGGGTTCTCGAGCAGATCAAGAACGAGCAGGCTGTCTCTCTCGCTCAGCATCGTCCGCTCCGCCTCTTCGATCACGTTCTCGGCCTCACGCAACGCCGAACGTGTTACAAAGGTCGTGAGATCGGTGTGCTTGAGCGCAGCCGCCCGGGCGAGCAAAGCCTTTTGCTCCGGCCGAATGCGCAGGCTCATGCGTCTGTTGTCTTCCACTATTGCTCGCGGCATTGCGCGCCTCCACTCGTACGACTTCAATTGGTACACCCTTCTGCTACAGTTCGTCAAGCACCGTACACCTTGAAGGAGTACGGTGGGTACGCTCAGGGGCCTCAACACGCCTTCCCACTCCCCACCTTCCCGATTCTACTACCCCGCCTCAACCAACCTTCACCCTTCCGCGCTGCTCGCCGCAAAAAGGTCCAGGCCATATTTGGGCAACAGTTCGCTCCCGCCACACTAGGGAGAGCACGCACCATGGAGACTATTCACGCTCCGGCTTGTCGCCGGCGCTCTCGGGCACCTTGTCCTGACCATCGCGGATGACCTGAGCGTCGACGATCGCCCGCGCGACCAGCTCCGAGCGCCTGAAGACGCCGTAGCGTTGCTTCGCTCTCGTTATGAAATATCTCACCGTGGTCTGGGCGATGCCGAGGATCTCGCCGATCTCCCAGTCGGTCTTGCCGAGCGCGATCAGCGCCGTGCATTCGGCCTCGCGCCGCGTGAGCCTAGGAACATTGCGGCCGTGCATGGCGTGATGAAGATAAAGGCCTGCCTTGAACGCGAAACCCGCGACGATCTGAAGCGCGGTCATCAGCGACGGTGTAATCTCGATCGGGTCCGGGCGGGAAAAGGTGCAGGATGCGTATGACTCGCTCGGAATGTGCAGCGGCACGGTGATGCCGTGAACGATACCGTAGCGCCGTGCTTCCCCGAACAGGGCCAGCTGGTGGTCGGCAAGCTCGACGAAGTTGGTGATCTCCTCCCAGCCGAACGGCCGGTCGAGCTGCTGGCTCACCTCATAGACCGGGTCGATAACATAGTAGTGGTTATCGATATAGAACTGGACGAATTCCGCAGGGTAGTTCGTGACCACCATCGAGCGCTCGATGAGCCGTGGAAGGCCGCCATGCTGGACGAGCGCAACAAAGGGAAAGCCCATTTGCAGAGCAGCATCGGCAAGTCCGTCGCGCAGCGCCTCGGTCGAGGATGTCGTGTTGAGGCGTGAGAGCGCTTTGCCTAGGCGCGGTCCGACATACATGGGTTCCTCCTCGTTTCGGGCGCGGATATTTGTCCGCTCGTCCCTTCCTAAAATTAGTGGTGCAATCGGTTCTCCGAGACGGGCAGCGTCGGATGCGAGCGGTGAGCGAATGTTCTGTAACCTGTGCCAAGGATGCCAGATGGACGCCGAACGCATGGAGCGTCCCGGCGCAATGAACGACGATAATTGTCAGCATGGCGTCGTGACGGAACTTGCGGGTACAAGGCATCGAACAAAGATGATTATGGAATGGCCGCACAGGCGATCCGCCCGCCGGCTCCACCGATCGGCTGCGTCGAGTAGTCATCAGGATTGGCGTGGATGACCAGGGCCGACCCGTCCGCATCCTTGAGCGCCGGCCTGCCGTCGCGGCCGTCGACCGACACCAAAGTCGAATAGAGTTCGACCGTGACGCTGCCGTCGTCGTTCACATGAATATTGGGAAGATCGCCGGCGTCATTGGCGCCTTCGACCAGAAAGCCGTGCACGATCGGCTTTTCCGAATGAACATGCCCTCCGGCGCCCTGAAAGGCCGCGTCGCCGCAATCCGCTTTCTCATGGAAATGCATGCCATGCCAGCCTGGCGGAAGGCCCCGCGCCTCGACCCGCAGAAGGACGCCCTTCGGTGCGTCCGTGATCGTAATCGAACCGACCTCCTTGTCTGCGCCATCATAGAGAATGCCCGGCCTGCGTTCGGCCGTGTCCGCCGGCATGAGGAGGATGAAAGTTTTCTCATTCAAAACGTTGGTAAATTAATCAAACCTTCGCCACAGATCAGTCTTCCCGCATCAGCGCCCCGGCTGCCAAGATCCGCTGAGACGGCCCCATAAACATGGTGCTGAATGGATGCGACCGAGCCATGGATGCGTCCCGATACAGTCTAGTCAGCCGCGAATTGCGCGTCAGATCTCTTGGCCCTACCGTCGGTAGAACGATCTCGGAAATGGCCCCCCAGCAAATCCTGGCCACTTCGCCCGAAAGGGCCGAGATTCGAGCATCAATATCCATGGTGAAATCCGCTATTCCAGCCATATTTTCTCGGGCAGCTTGCATCCATTGCTGAGCCGCACCTCGGACCAGCGTTTCCGCAACATGCAAACGATGCAGCAGCTCGCCATAGTGGCGCTGGTAATCCTCGTTCGCGACACGAGGCACGTTGGGCGGCAAAATAGTGCTCCGGGATTTCATGAGATCGCCATAGAGAGACGTGGCTGCCCGCAACATGCCCACATATATCGCGCTGGCCTCAAAACTGTAGGCACTGCCCTGCCGACCTGCGTAAAGAGAATTGTCATGCAAGGTCGATCCTGCCGTGCCACCTGTCACAGCCGCGCTGACAGCGTGAATGTGCGGCAGGACATGGCTGGCCGGAACGATACCGTTCGTAAACCGAACGGAATTGGAGCCGCTGCCACGTAAGCCAAGCGTATCCCCCCAATCGTCAAGCAACTCCCAACTTGAGCGCGGGGCGACATAGGTCATCGGAAGCGTTTTGGTCGGGTCGGCGCCTTCTTCAATCGCATAGCCGAGAAAATGCGTTGAATAGGGACTGCCGGACGCGAAGTTCGCCGTTCCATTTAGGATCCAGTTTCCGTCTGCCGATCGCTTTGCGATCACAGTCGGCTTTACAGTCGAAGCGGCGACAAAGTGCCCCTCCCCGAAAATCTCGGCTTGAGCCTCGACTGGGTAAAAGGTGGCGACAGTAATCGCATGGCCTGCGCCGAGGCAGAGTTGCCACGCGGTCGATGAACAGCCTGTCGCAATCCAGCTCATAATTTCCACAAAAGTCGGAAGATCGAAGCCGTATCCACCAAAACGCTGTGGCATGCAGCAACGATAAAAGCCCGCATCCTGGAAAAGCTGGTGTGTATCTTCTGCGTAATAACCCCGTTCTTCTGTTTCTGCCTGGCGTTCAACAAGCATTGCAGAAATGTCCTTCGCTCGGGAAATCATCTCTCCGGGAGTCAGGTCAGGCTCTGGCGTACTGGCCAGAAGATTGGAAGTTTTGGTCATGGTCAATGACATCGCTTATCCTCTTCATATCTCTGCTTGACTCATCGAAGGCGACGGAGCGGGAGGGCCATCCAGCGGACTGGTTTGCGTTCTCGGCCGTTACCCGGAGGGTCTTTCTGACCGATAAATGAAAGCTGCTCATGCGCTTGTATATCCCATGGCATTGGGACAGCCATTCGATTCAACCCAAGCCGCAAGCCATTAAGCCTCACCATATGCGCCGATTTACGAAATTATAGGAACATGCAAAGATCGCCGAAATCAGGATGAACGGCGCATTGCAGTGAGCGAGGGAGGAGAGACAGCGTTCCGAACGCTGCCCCCCCCTACCCTTTCAGCCTCGCGGCGTGCCAGCCGACATGCTCGGCCATGAACGTCGAAATGAAATAATAGGAATGATCGTAGCCATCCTGCATTCGGATGGTCGCAGGCATTCCGGCCCGGGCCACCGCGTCTTGCAGCAGGTGTGTCTTCAACTGTTCGGCGAGAAAATTGTCCGCCGTCCCCTGATCGACCAGCAGATCGGGCAGGCGCGCGCCATCGTCGATCAGGGCGCAAGCGTCATATTCCCGCCAGCGGGCGCGGTCAGCCCCGATATAGCCCGTCAGCGCCTTGTCGCCCCACGGGCAATGCAGCGGGCTGACGATCGGCGCAAAGGCGCTGACCGAACGGAACCGTCCCGGATCGCGCAAGGCGATCGTCAGCGCGCCATGGCCGCCCATCGAATGGCCGGTGATACCCTGCCGCGCCATATCGACCGGAAAATGCTGCGCCACCAGGGCAGGCAGTTCTTCCTCGATATAGCGGCGCATCCGGAAATGCGCGGCCCAGGGCGCTTCCGTCGCATCGACGTAGAATCCCGCCCCCTCGCCGAAATCATAGGCTTCGCCATCGGGCACATCATCGCCGCGCGGGCTGGTGTCTGGGGCGATGAACAGGATCCCGTGTTCGGCGCAGGCTGCGCGATATTCGCCCTTTTCCGTGACATTGGCATGGGTACAGGTCAGGCCCGAAAGATACCACAGCACCGGCAGCACGGCCCCCGACACATGATCGGGCACGAAGACCGAAAAGGTCATCGGCGTGCCCGTGGCGGCGGAGGCGTGGGTATAGACGCCCTGCACGCCGCCATGGGCCCGGTAGGTGGAGACGGTCTCCAGAGCGCTCACAGCCGGTGCAGGCCGCACAGCTTGTTGCCGTCAGGATCGCGCAGGTAGGCAAGGTAGAGCTTTACCGCCCCGGAATCGCGCACGCCCGGCGGATCTTCCACCGACTGGCCGCCATTGACGACGCCCGCCGCGTGCCAGGCATCGATCTGTTCCCCGCTGTCCAGCGCGAAGCCGACCGTGCTGCCGTTGCCATGCGTAGCCGGTTCCCCATCGATCGGATTGGTGACCATGAACATCGCCCCGTTGTGCAGGTAGATCAGCCGCCCCTTGGGATCGGTGACCGCCGGCTTGCCACCGACGGCAACAAACAGCGCATCGTAGAATTTACGCGACCGTTCGATATCGGTTGAACCGACCATCATATGGCTGAACATGGTTGTCACTCTCTCTTTGCAGAACGCTTTTTTAATAGACCACGACGCTGCGGATCGATTCGCCCGCATGCATCAGGTCGAAGCCCTTGTTGATTTCCTCAAGGCTGAGCACGTGGGTAATCATCGGGTCGATCTCGATCTTGCCGTTCATGTACCAGTCGACGATCTTGGGGACATCGGTGCGGCCCCTTGCCCCGCCGAATGCCGTGCCTTTCCACACGCGGCCCGTAACCAGTTGGAACGGGCGGGTGCTGATTTCCTTGCCCGCTTCGGCCACGCCAATAACCACGCTTTCGCCCCAGCCGCGATGGCAGCATTCGAGCGCGGTGCGCATCACGTCGGTGTTGCCGGTGCAGTCGAACGAATAGTCCGCGCCGCCATCGGTCATCAACACCACTTTGGCGATCACATCCTCACGGCTCATGCCCTTGGTGTTGAGGAAGTCGGTCATCCCGAACCGACGGCCCCATTCTTCGCGATCCGGGATGATGTCGACGCCGATGATCTTGCCCGCGCCGGCAAGCTTTGCGCCCTGAATCACGTTAAGGCCAATGCCGCCGAGGCCGAAGACCACGACATTTTCGCCCACCTGCACTTTGGCGGTGTTGACCACCGCGCCAACGCCCGTGGTCACCCCGCAGCCGATGTAGCACGAGGTCTGGAACGGCGCGTCCTCGCGGATTTTGGCAACCGCAATTTCGGGCAGGACGGTGAAGTTCGAGAACGTCGAACAGCCCATGTAATGAAAAATCGTCTGCCCCTTGTAGGAGAAGCGGCTGGTGCCATCGGGCATCAGCCCCTGCCCCTGCGTGGCACGGATCGCGGTGCACAGGTTGGTCTTGCCCGAAAGGCAGCTTTTGCACTGGCGGCATTCGGGGGTGTAGAGTGGGATGACATGGTCATCCGGCTTCACCGAAGTGACGCCCGGCCCCACTTCGCGCACGATCCCCGCGCCTTCGTGCCCCAGGATGGAGGGGAAAATGCCTTCGCTGTCGAACCCGTCCAGCGTGTAGGCATCGGTGTGGCAGATGCCGGTGGCCATGATTTCGACCAGCACCTCACCCGCCTTCGGCCCTTCGAGATCGACTTCCACGATCTCCAGCGGCTTCTTCGCTTCAAAGGCAACGGCGGCACAGGTTTTCATGAGGCGAGACTCCGAGTGATCTTAATAATCAGGGGTTTAAGCGCAGAAATGAAAGAGGTTAGGCATCCTGTTCAGCCAAGAGTTTATCCATAATTCGGCGTGCGAGAATTGCGGCCTTGTCGCCTTTGAGACTAACCGGTTTGAGTGACCAGAAATCCCTGCCACGCATGCGGGCCTGTACCTGCACGAGCATCGGCTCGTCCTCTTCGGTAAAGGCCTTGCGCACGACTGTCTCTATGCCCGCAGTATATTCCGCATTTTCGCGCGCGAAATTCCGAAACAGGCGATAGCGATAGATGGTATGGGTTTCGTCAATTGGTGTCAGCATATGCGCGCTGCCGAGATGGAAACCATTGTCGCGTGGTTCCCCCGTAGGGGTTACGCCCACCTCGAGGAAATAGCTGCTCGGCGCATTCCAGCGCATGTCATTCCAGAAATCGACCTTCGTGCCCGCATCATATAAATTGGCGAGAGCAAATATTGTCGGAATTTCACCGTCGGGATTCCATCGATAGGAGTTGACCTGCGTTCCGGTCTGAACCGTCTTGGTGCTGCCCCCCGTCATGGCCTCATTGCCAAGTGTGGCTGGATGCAGGAACTGGCCGTGACTGAGGTCGAGCAGATTGTCGATGATCAGTTCATAATTGACCGGTAAGATCAGATGAGATTCCGCGGTCATGGTGTAGCCATCGGTATCGTTGAGCCAATGGAAATCAGGGATGGATGTCGCGTCCGCCTTTTCCGGCTCGCCCATCCATATCCAGATGAAGGTGTCACTCTCAACGATCGGATAGGAATTCACCGACGCAGCAGCGGGTTTCACCTGAGGGTCGAACGGATTGTGCGCGCATTTGCCATCCGCCCCGAAACGCAACCCGTGATAAGGGCATTGGATCTGATCGCCGAACACCTTGCCCAGATGAAGTGGCGCGAAGCGATGGGGACAGGTGTCGCCGAGCGCGATCACCTGTCCCTTTTCCCCGCGATAGAGAAGAACCGGCTGTCCTATGATTGTCTGGCACACCGGATTCTCACTAACTTCGCTGCTCCAGGCCGCGACGTACCAACAGTTTTTGAGAAAGCTCATGATGCATCCCTTCCTGTCAGATTTTAAAGGCGAACGTCAGATACCATTCGGCAGGGCGATTATAGACCGCGAATTCATTGCCCACGCCTCCGAGCTGGTTGACGCCATTTACCATATAGCGTGTGTCGAAGACGTTCTTTCCGCCCGCCGTCAGCGACCATCGGTCATCTGGCGCGGCGTAGCTGATCGAAAGATCAACCAAGCTCACCGCTCTGCTGTAAAGGTCCGGCGAATTCTCGACATCGTTGGCCGCGCGGGAACGATAGGAATAGTCGCCGCGCAACGTCAGCGTTGAATCATCTCCAAAACGTAGCCGATACTCCGGCCCAAAATGCGCTGTCCATTTCGGCACCTTGGGCAAATCACTCGTTACTTTTATGGTGCCGGTCGGATCATTGACCCGCAGATAACGAGCGTCGATATATCCGACGCTGGCATTGAACCGCAATGCATCAGTCAGAACTGCCTGAGCTTCCAGTTCCAGACCCTTGATGCGCGCATCCCCCGCATTCTCGAAAGTTGGAGATACGCCCCGTTGAATACTGATCTGCATATTCTCATATTTTGTCGTGAACGCGGCCGCGTTGAGCTGCAGATGGCGATTAAAGAACTGGCTCTTGATACCCACTTCATAGGTTTCGGCCTGTTCCGGCCCGAATGTAGGCGCGACCGACACCGGGAAGGTCACGCGACTGGTCCAGCCGCCTGATTTGTATCCGCGCGAATAGGAACCATAGAGCATCAGATCGCGCACGGGCTTGAATTCCACGCCCAGCCGGGGCGAGAAATTGTGGAATTTCTGTCGCTGCTGCCCAACCGCGTAAAGCCGTGTCAGATCGTTGGGATCGGGGAATAGTACGGCAGGAACACCCGCTTTTATCAGTAGCTCGTTCATGTCCGCCTGACCGCCCTCAAAACGCTTGCGCTCCTCAGTATATCGCGCGCCGGCGGTAAAGCTCAGCGTGTCGGTCAGGGCGAAGTTTAGATGCGTGAAGGCGGCAATGGATTTGGTCGAAAGGTAGTTGGGAGCGTAGATCTGCTGAAGCGCGCCAGGGAACAAGACGTCTGTTTCCTCATAGGCTTTCTCATTGAAATAATAGGCGCCCACCAACCAATTCAGGCGGCTGTCGATAGCTTTTCCACTTAGTTGGAATTCTTGCGAAAATTGGTGCTGCTTCATGAGGATTGATGGCTCGAAGGCAATCACCGGGGTTCCATCGAGATCTGCCCCGACGTTCCAACGCAGATTGCGATATGCCGTGATCGATTTCAGCGTGATGTCATCGGTTATGTCGATATCGACGGTCGCCGAAAGGCCATAATTCCGCTGGCGTGCATAATTATTGCCGGTGGCATAGGTTTTGTCCGGATCATTGAGAACAAATCGGTCATCGACGGTCAAACGATTATTCGTTGGATCGGAATCGACGTTAACGCCCGCGATCGCGGTGCCGGTGCCAAAGCGCGGACCGCAAACGGCACCAAGACCAATGCTGTCCAGCACCGCCGCGGATGTGTTAATGCAGGTATTGTAAAGCCCGATGAGGGAGAGTCCGCCGGGACCCGCCGCCGCGGTCTGTGTGGTTTTGATGAGCGTCGAGGGTGATGCCGATTGTCGCGCGTTTCCATAGTCGCCCACCAACGTCACACGGAATCCGTCTGTACCCTTCCATAGTAGCTTGGCTCGAATATTCTGTTCATTGCCGCCGCCTAGTCTGTTCTTCGCTCCGAGACCGGTCAGGACATAGGCGCTCAGAGGATCTGTGACGAAGCCCGAAGCACCGGGGTATGGGATACGCTTCTGGAAACCGTCCCTGTTGCTGCTGCTGATCGCAATGCTGCTCAGTAAGCGATCCTCGATCAGCGGGATGTCAGCCACTATGCCTACATCAAGCCGGTTGAAGCGACCGACGGTGAACTGGCCGCGCATGCCGGCTATCGGCGAAGGTTCGCGCGTCACCACGCTGATCGCGCCGCCGATGGTATTACGGCCAAAGAGCGTCCCTTGGGGACCCTTGAGGATCTCGATCCGCTCGATGTCGAGGAGGTTGGCATTGGCGCCAATGGTTCGCGCCAGATAAACGCCGTCGACATAGGTGCCGACACCCGGCTCGAAACTTGCGGAGAAATCATCCTGGCCGATGCCCCGGATGAACCCCGATAGCATCGAGGGCGAGCTTACAAGCTGCGATGAATTGGTCAGCTGGACGCTCGGCGTAAAACTGGCCAGTTGGGCGACTTCGCTGACGCCCCGTGCCTGGAGATCAGCGCCGCCGAACGCGGCCACCGCAATCGGCACATCCTGAACGTTTTCGCTCCGCTTCTGTGCCGTTACGATGATCTCATCCAGCCCTGGGCCGCTGCCTGTGCCGTTGTCTGTCTGAGCATAAGCACAGTTGGATATTGCCGCGATCGATGCGCCAATCATAAGTTTGAAAATTCTCATCCGGCATCTCCCCATTTTTGTCCGCCTGAATTATGCTCAGGACGATTTCAACCTGACCATAAGGTCAATATTAAAACATTGCGGTTGTCAAGCTTTGCGCCCGCGCCATCCAGTCAGCGATTGGCACCTTTGTCAGCCATAGGCCCTTTCACAGAAGAAGAGCCCAATTCTCGTCTTGGCTTTGATCGCCTGGGAGCGGCGTGGGAGCCACGTCGCTCCCATCTTCCGCGCCGACCAGTATGACCATCCGGTCTAACTAACCCTCGAATGCTTCGCCCCTGCCGCATATGGAGGTATGAATCGACGGAGGAGGGCGATCTTTCGCGCCTTTGACGATGCATCGGAGATACTTGCAGAATTCGATCATTCGCTCATGGCGATCGGGAACCTGACTGCGCGAGTGCACGGCCCTCGCTTCGAATGAATCCATGCTCAATCATCGGTTCTCAGCGATTGCGATGGCGATCAGAAATTCACCTGGTCGCCACCCTTCAACTCGAGGATCTGGCGCGCGTCATCCGGCGTGGCCACTTCCAGCCCAAGCCCTTCTATGATCTGCCGTACCCTGGTTACCTGCGCTGCATTGGTTTCGGCCAGTTCACCACGGCCAAGCCAGAGCGAATCTTCCAGCCCAACGCGGACGTGGCCACCCATGGACGCTGCCATCGCAGCCACGCGCATCTGGTTCGCCCCAGCGGCGAGAACCGACCATCTGTAATCAGCGCCGAACAGGCGGTCCGCCGTGCGTTTCATATGCATCACGTCTTCAGGATGCGCACCGATACCGCCCAGCAATCCGAAGCAGGTCTGGATGAAAAGCGGCGCCTTGACCAAGCCTTCCTTCCAAAAATAGTGAAGATTGTAGAGGTGGCTGGTGTCGTAGCACTCGAATTCGTACCGTGTGCCAGTCGCGTTCAGGGTTTCCAGCGCGTAGCGAATATCCTTGAAGCTGTTTCGGAAGACGAGGTCGTGGGAGCCCTCCAGCATCTCCGGCTCCCAATCATATTTGAAGTCCTTGTAGCGCTTCAGCATCGGGAACAGACCGAAATTCATCGAGCCCATGTTGAGGCTGGCGACTTCCGGTTTCCACACTTCAGCGGGCTTCACACGATATTCCACCGGCATATAGGGCGAAGCGCCGGTCGTGAGGTTCACAACCACGTTGGAGTTTTGCTTGATGACCTTCAGGAACGGCTCGAAATCCTCGGGTGTGTGCACCGGTTTACCGTTTTCCGGGTCGCGTGCATGGAGGTGGACAATCGCCGCCCCCGCTTCAGCAGCGCCCAGCGCGCTCGCCGCGATCTCCGCCGGCGTCACCGGGAGATGAGGCGACATGGACGGGGTATGGATGGAGCCCGTGATCGCACAACTGATTATGACCTTATTACCCGCCATCCGGCGCATCCTTCCCTAAATCTTGATGTCCGCCCTTGCGGTTGTCGCTGGCAAGGTGCTCGTCCACGGCTGCGTCCTTCACCGGCACAATTCTTCGGCCGGACCGCTTATCCATCCCCTTGCCCCGCCCAAGCCGGTTCCACCGTATCGAGCGCCATCTTCATCGGCTTTTCAGACCTGAGCGCGGATGAATGCCGGACTCACGACCCTTTCCGCAATCTTCCACGAACCTTCCTGTTGTGACCAACGTTCCCGGACATCCGCTACAAAAGCAGGCTTGCTGTCTCTGGAATCATCATCAGAGCGAAACAACACAAGCAAATAGCGGACACCGACATCGTCGAACGCTTCCGTGTCGAACATGATGTTGCTGACAACATGCCGCGTAAAGGCGCTTGTCTGTTTCTCCCGCGCAGCCATCGCTGCTGTGATCGCATCTCCGGTGATTGTGCCCGGGGTGGGAGATCCGGGACCAAACGTCAGGGAAGCGTCGGCAGTAAAAAGCGCCGCCGTCCGTGAAGCTTGACCATGATCAACCTGGTAAAAAAAGAGATGGATGCAATCCGCGATTGCAAGGCGTGTATCATTCGAAACCGAATTCATCATCCCGTTACCTCAGCTTCACGTCGGAAAGACCGCGAGACCCGATATCAGGCCGCCGCTTCAGGTCAGCCTCTGGTTCGCCTTCGCGCAGCCGGCGCAAAAGATCGTCGGGATCAAACTCGACGCCGATGGGATTTTCCGCGAACTGCGGGGTGAAGAAGAATTTCCCGGACTCCTCGACAGTGTCGAAATTCTCGACCTGGAATTCAAGCTGATTGCCATCCGGATCGGCATAATAGAGCGACGTCGTGGGGCCATGATTGATGACATAAACCGGCGTTATGTCGAGCGCTTTCAGCCGCTCATAATTTTCCAGCAGATCCTTCAACGACGCGTAGGTGAAGGCGATATGATGCACGCCGGCTACGCCATCCGCCTGATCCTTCAATCCGGGAATGTGCAGAATAGCCACCCGGTGATGCTCATCATCATAGCTGAGAAAACTCAGCTGCTCGCTTTCGAATGCGCCCTTTGCATCCAAGGCGGTCTTATACCAATCGACCACCTCTTTATAACGGCTTGTTCGGACGACAAAATGCGCCAGCTTTGACGGCGGCACGACACTTCCAAGGTGACCCATCAGCTCTCTCCACAAACAGACTTATCCTAAAGCGCCAGCGCTCCTGCCGAACTTAAGCATAGCGAACCATCCGGTCAATATACTTCCGCCACAAAGGCAGGACGAAGCGGCTCAACCAGAGTCACTGGCGGCGCGGCGGAGATGCGATAGTCCGGGATGACGCGCCGCAATCTCACCGTTCTCAGCTCCCACAATGGGGTGAATACCCAAGCGTTGCTGCCAGTTCCGAGCATAAGAGTCTTCTGATTCGTTTTTCGCCGCCCCCTTCCTTTCGCGCGACGGAGAGGCACAGCCCGCTTGATTACATTGATTGACCATATGGTGTATTTATACAAAGCCAGACAGCGAGAGTGATCCAAAGCCGCCACGTGTGCGGAAAGTTGGCGAGTGCGCGGCTATGGATGCGCGCCCTCTGGACGGATCGAAGCCAGAGACATCGATCACCCGTAATCAGGGGCGGCCGGGTAGCTCGACTTTGTCAATCATCAATTCTGCTTGCACGAACAGTGAGTTAAAGGCCTCGTTGGAGGCCAATCGAGGCCCATCGCCTCGACCCCAGATTATCGACCGCCGGTCGATACGACATGACCCAGGGATTTTCTGTATCACAGCCGCCCATGCTTTTCCCATCATATGATCAGAAAGCTTGGAAAGTAACTGGCCTTTCGCAGTTTCGCAGTCGCCCGGTTGACCCGCGGCCAGCATAGTCCAGCTTGTTGCCGGTAGCTATTGCTATGGTTAAGTCAGTTCGATCTGCGAGCGCCAGTAGAAACGATGCTCGCCTTGATCTCCAACCCTATCACGCGCATCGCGGCAAAGGCCAGCATTCGCGCATCAAGGCGTGATCGGCCCCTTGCTCAGTCAGCTCAGTCAGCTCAGTCAGGGTTATTTTGTGAGGGGTTATCGTCCTCTTCTCCAGTTTCGTGTTCGCCGCCGGCCCCCATCGGAAGATCAATGAAGGCTGATTTAGACCGACGTACGCCGCCCCCACGCAAAGGCAGGCAGCCCTAACGATGCCGCCGCGCTACAGGTTAACCGTGCCCCATTTCGACAATGATCCGTCCAAAGCCAATTTGAGATTTGCGCCGTTTCAGAGCTTCAACAGTCTCTTCATATGGGAACACCTTGTCGATCGGCATTTGATAAGTCCCAGCGGCCACGCCATCCACCCAATCTTGCATTTCCTTCCTGCCCGGATAGGGGCCGCGACGCGATGTCAGGCGAACGGCATGCGGGACATAATCTACCGGATGAGGGGAGACGAGACTTCCTGTGTGAACCGTCTCATATTCGCCGAGAACACCCACCATGCAGGCGATGCCGAAAGGCTTCACACATTGAAGAGTATCACCAAGCGTCGAAAATCCAGTCAGATGCACGGCCACATCGACTTGGCTCTCCAATTTCCCGGAAATTTCGCGGTTATCCAGAACTGGATCATTGACCCCATGTGCCCGCAAGCTCGCAAGTTTAGATTCATCGCGCGTCGTGCTTGCAACCGTCATTCCCTTGGCCTTCGCTATGGTCGCCACCGCCAGACCCACACCCGATGTCCCGCCTCTAATCAGAACAGATTGGCCCTCTTGAGCCTGGGAAACATATAACAGCGCGTCCCACGCCGTCGCGAAGGCGCCCGGTATCGCCGCCAAGACTGGCCAGGGCAAATCCGATTCAAACGGAAACACATAATTGGCATTGACCGCGATATATTCAGCATAGGCCCCCTGATCGTTGAGGCCTGTTAATCGCATTTCACCGTTGAAAAATGCCACCGCCACCTTCGTGCCTGGAGCGTATCTGCCCAACGGATCATTTGAAATCTCGCCCACTAGTTCGTTGCCAGGGACAAAGGGGAAATACGCAGCCTTGAGCGTACCCCCCAGTTGCTCCGTCATCCCAGTGTTAATCGGAAATGCTCGTACCCGGACCAGGACATCGTCATCCTGGAGTTTCGGCATTGGCACTTCAAGCAAGGATAAAGCTTCCACACCATCCGGGCCTTTGGCGACATAAGCCTGCATCGTATTAGTCAAAGCATCCTCCGGGGTATTTGGGAACAAGGTCGGAGGAACGCGCCGGCCTATCAATCCCTATCGCTAGGGACATCGGACAGCTCCCGCTCCGGCCCCCGGGGGGGGGGGGGGGGGGCCAAACCCATTTTTGCTTTCAAAGGGGGGTTAAAAAACCCCCGCCCCCCCCGGGAATTGGGTAAAAGTGGGCGGGGGGGGGGGGCAGGTTGACAAGG
>Ga0164242_10000858_pt1 | contig 36191 bp, 50 predicted proteins | sample OricomgcompostMG_FD_108783 | JGI IMG/M metagenome (GOLD analysis project Ga0164242, IMG submission 108783) | Miracle-Growth compost microbial communities from Emeryville, California, USA - Original compost - Miracle growth compost (MG) ... | reverse complement strand
TGTTCCCGCCTGAGATATTCACAGAGAAAGGATTGAGAAAATAGCGGGGTGAAGAGGGTCAAATCGGGGCAATGTGGGGCGAGAAGTGCAAGAGTGTTGCGCATATTGCAATGCAATCGGTCACTCGAACAAGTTGCCCTGGAGAAGATCCCGCTGGCGGATGAGTGCGCGGGCGATCAGCTTGCGGAGACCGCGTTCGGTGATGTTATACGCCTTGGCCAGCTCGGCATAGTTGTTGCCGGTGAAGGCTGCCAGGATGGCGCGCTCGCGCTCGGCCAGCCGATAGGACGCATCCTTAGGAAATGAGATTACCTGGCCGCCCCAGTGGGAGGCCAGGTGGTCGGCGAGAGCCGCTGCGGCATGCGTTGCCAGGTCATCGGTGACGCCAAGCTCCTGCAGCACGGCCGTAGTGTGCGCAGCCAGGTCGCCCAGGAGTTCTGCACGTTTGGCTTCCATCGGCGAGGTCATGGCGTGCGCCCCTGATGTGCGCGTGCCTCCGCTGCACGGCGATCGGCTTCGCCCTGGTCAATGAGGCCAAGGCGTAGGTCGGCATCGATCCGCATCAATGCATCATGAAGGGCGAAATTGCGTCGAGCGGAAGCGCCACCAGGCTCTGGCTGTGCCAGGTGTCGTCCAGCGCGCTTATCCGCTTCACGCTGCCTCTCGGCAGCGGCATCCGCCTCATCAGCGAGGCCGAAGGCAACCTGACGCAAGTAGCCGTGGCCCGTCAGCGGCAAGGTGAGGCGATCGGCCTGGTGCAGCATCTGATCGATGCCGGCGATCCAGATCGCAGGTGGCGCAGGACGGCGCACGCCGGACCGTTCATCGCGGCAAACCGTACCGTCGGAAACCAGGGCGGCGACCTCCTGCAGCAGCTTCACGGCGCGCGGCAGGCGCAGCGCCGTCTTGGGAGGCTTGAACAAGCGCAGGTACGACATCGCCGCTCGCGCCAACGCCGGCTCCATATCAGCCAGCACCGCGCCGAGCCTCTTGGCATCGGCTTCGACAAGTCCCGCCTCCCAGGGAAAGGCCGTACCGCAGCAGGGGCAAGTCAACTGGATCAATCCATTCCTCCATCAGCTGGCTGTTCACGCTGGTCCAGCATGTCGATCTGGGCGTGGAGGTAATTGCAAACCGGTTTCAGCAGGTGCAGATTGCGGCGCCAGTTGGCGGGCAGCTTGCCCGTCAGCTCGGTGAACTGTTTGTCGCCGATGCCCAATCGCTTCACGGCCTCGTCGATGAACGCATTGGCGCCGCGTTTGCGTTGCTCCACGTCAAGGGCCGCGATGATGCCCTTCAACTGTTCTTCCTTGCGCACCCAGGCCACCTTGGCGACGCCGCATTGGCGCTTGGCGATCGCGTCGGCATAGGCCCACGACAGCTGCATGTCGGCAAGCTGCGCCTCGACCTTGGTGATCATCTCGGGCATGGCCGAGCTGTTGAAATTATGCGGTTTGCCAGGGTACCGCCCGGGCTTGCCTGGTCGCGCGGCGCCAAGCCGGCGCATCTCGTCCAGCACCGCCTGGCGTTGCTTGTCATCCAGCTTGGCCGAACTGTCGGTTTCCATTCCATGCGCGGCCGACACGCGGCGGATCAAGGCGCGGTAAGCCTCCTCGTCCATACCGTGTTTCGCCAGCTGAGCGCGAGCGATGTGGATCGCTGCGATCGCGTTGCGGCGACGCTTCGCCTGGATGGCTTCTGTCACGACATCAGCTCCCGATATAGCCGTTGTACCCGTGCAGCATTGCGCACGGTGATGCGTTCGCCGAATTGCAGGTAGCGGTTGGCGTAGCCCAAACGCTTGGCCAGGAAAGCTTCGGTGTATTCCTCATCGAGCAGCTGCGCGATCAGTTGGCGCGTACGACGGGCCGAGATAATGGCGTGATCTGATGCCACGCTAGGCGTTACACCAAGAATCAGGCGTTCCGTACGGGCACGAATCTGCCGTTTACGGCCCGAACGGATATCCGAAAGCACGGTGTCGGCAATATCCGTCGCGGCACCGATAGCACGGCGACCAACGCCGCGGCGCGCCAGCTTATGCATATGCGCGCGGGCCTTGTCCGCCGGCACAATGCCGTTCCAGTCGCCGGCCTTGCGGGCTCGTTGACGCGCACACTCGTAAGCGCTGTTGGCTTTGCGGCACGCATCGCAGCGACAGCCGGCCATGTAGCGCAGGCGGTCGCCGTGGGCGCGATCACGGGCCAATTCGTTGAGCGGACGCAGACCGCGCGCACTCAGATTCATGCCGCTGCCTCCTGTGTCGGCAACAATTTCTCCGCGATCTTGTCGGTGATAACCATCTTGCGCATGCGGCGATTGATTGCGATCCGCACCGTCGCCTGCAGGTTCGGCATCAACAGCGCGGCCATGCAGGCTGCCTTGTCGAAATCGGCGACCGCGCGGCAGCGATCATCGGCAGACAGGCTGGAAACCACTTGACCGCACATGTCGTAGTCGAACGGATTGCGCGGCTTGATGGCGATGCGGAAGCCTTTGCGCTCGCGCTGCTTCAGCCACAGCAGGAAGAGCTCAAGCGCATCGCCGGCAGCCTTCTGATCCGGTGCTTCGGGCACGCCAGGCACCAGCAGCACGCCTTTTGTATAGCTGTGACGCGCGAAGACCCCCATCTCCTGGCGTACTAGGCGTGCGTTGCCGCGCGCGATAGGGATGGCACCCGGCGGCGTGCAGGTACCGAACTCGATACGGCCATTGGCCCAGCAGTAGGCGATCATCCCGCGTCCTCCACATCATCCGTCTCGAAAGTGGCATCAATCGCGGCAGCGACCATGCGCGACAGCTTCAAGGCAATTGCACGCGTTTTTGCATCGATGTGGTCGGCATTGTCCTTGGTGACAAAAAAAGCGATTGCGCAAGCTGCAATGACATGAGCATTCGGGCCGGCATCCTCGTCGGCGAGAATGCGAATGGAGTCTTCGTAGTCGAGTGTGATTGCACCCATCTCACACCCCCGCCAGATCAAGGCTCAGCGCCTGATAGCTGCCATTCTCGGCACGCTTGTAAAAGCGCACGTAAGACCGGGATCCCACCACCTGCACCGCATCGCCGATGGCATCCATCGCGCGGCGCCAGCGCGGGTCCTGGATATCCAGGCGACGCAGGGCCAACACGCTGCCGGTGCGGATGTTGCCCGCCTGGTCCACGCGGAAGGCGTCTTGCACCAGCACCGCGATCTCGGGGCGCGCGTCGGCGGTCCACTCGCGCAGGCATTCGTCGATCAACTCCTTGGCAGCCTGCAAGCGTTCGTCGAACACGATGGTCTCGGCGATGGCGCGTTGCACGCGCAATGAACCGTCGAAACTCAGCAGCTGCACGTTGCCCTTCTGGCCACCCAGATTCACGCCGTATTGCTCGGCGGAAAGGTCCACGAACGCAGCAATATCCGCGAATGCGGCCAACTTGAACGCTGCCATCGCCTTGTGCAGCGCGGTGGCCTTGTCGAACAGCTCGCGCACAAGGTCATCGCGCGTCTTGTCGATGGGCTTGATCTGGCTTTCCGGCACCAGTCGGCCTTGCGCGTCTTGCCGATGACCGGCGGGAATGGTGTTGTGGTCGGTCATGCTCAATCCTCGATGCCACTGGCGCGGCGGTGAATGTCGTAAATGGAGTCGCGCAGGCGCTCGCCGATGCATGGCGGCAACGCGTTGTCGTCATCGGAAGGCGTGGCACGCACGGCACCGGCAAGATGGGGCGGCAACGCGTTGTCGCCGTTGTCCACGCGGCGCCATTCCGTGCGCCACGTGGGACCCGTGCCGCGTACCAGCCCCTTCGCGGCCAGTCGATGCAGCACCACCGACGTATATGTCGAGTCGAGCCCGCAAACCGCGCCGATATCGCGCGCACGCCTATGGCCAGCATCGATCGCCGCCAACACCGCGTCGGCCTTGGGCGCGGAGGCTGGCCGACGCAAGCGCGGTGTTGCGCGCGGCACCGCGCTGTAACGCATCACCGCGTCATCGCAGTGGTGGCGTCGGGCCCCGCCGTGGCGTACCAGGAAGCCAATCACGTCCAGGGCGTCATGCACCTTCATGTGCATGTCGCGCGCCACATCGCCCGCGCTTACCGGCTTGCCCGCTGCGCGCATCACCATCAGCACCTCGTTGTGCAGAACGTCCATCACGCACGCTCCTGCATGGCACAGCCACGCACGGTATGCACCGTCCATTCCACCCGGCACCCTTGCACCAGCGCCACCATCACATGTTCGCGTCGGCCGCCAATGGTGTGGCTCTTGTGCAGCGCGCCGCGCACGAAACGCGGCGGCTGGCCGTCCAGCGTGATCAGCGGACGGCCGCCGCGGATCTCGATGCCGGTCACCGTGGCGCCAGCGTCGTCGAGGAAATGCAGCGCGCCAAGCGCTTTGCAGCTGGCCGCGCGCAGAATGTCATTCATGGGATTCATGTGGCTTCTCCAGGGGCAGCCCAAGCTGCCCGCGTAGATCCGGCAGCGACACGCGCTTCATCGCGCTGATCTGCCGAAGTGATGTCATGGAACGCGCCAGCAGGAATTCGCAGGCGCGGTTCAATTCGTTGCTGTCCGCGGCGATGTAATAGCCATGCGTCGGTTCCGCGCAGATGGCATGGCCAGCCAGGCGTAGCGCCACAATCACATCGCGCAACTGCCGCTCTGCCGCCGCGCTGTGCTTGCCCAGCAGCACCCGCACCAACTGCTCGGCCGTTTGCCCATTGGCGGACCCCATGCGCAAGGCCGCGCGCACCGCATGCGGTGTCAGCTCCTGGGCGTAGAGGTCGGCCTGGTACATCGCGTCAGTCCGTGCCGCCGGCACGCATCGAATCGACAGGCAAATCAGGCGGCGGTGGAACATGCAGCGCCACATCCAACTGGTCGCGCAACGCAAGGGCATCGCTTTCCGGCAGGCGCATCACCGGCGTCCCGGGGATGCTGACGTCGATCATTCCATCCGCCTGGCGCCGCGCCAACGTCGATGCAGCACGCTCACGCAGATGGACCAGAGCCCTGCTCACCGCATCCTCGATCTCACCCAGCGCATCCATGCGCGCCTGGATATCGTCCGCGTGGTCCGCAATCATCTGCAACTCGTCATTGACCGATTGCACCAATTCGTCGATCTCGATGCGCATGTCACACCCCCTGGATCACGTCGGCATTCACCTGCGGCACACCCAGGTCAGCGGCACGGTTCATCGCCGCGGCCAGCGCGTTGTGCACCGCCAGCGGATACAGCAACGTGCCACCCGCGCGCGTGGGCGTGAGCTTGGTGCGCAACGCGTCGATGGCACCCTTGGCCAGCACCTGATCGATCGGCGTGCCGCTCCGTTTGAAGCGGTGCACCAGGTAGGCGTCCAGATCCTTATCCAGTGCCGGCAGCGTGACGATCTCGATGCGCTGCACCACCTCGCGTACCTCCGGGTTGTGCTCGCTGAGCTTGATCGCCAGCTCGCTCTGGCCGATCAGGATCACCGACAGCAGCGGACGCAGGCCATCCTTCAGCTCGCGGAAGCGCTTCAAGTGCTTCAGCGTGGCCAGCGGCAGGCTGTGCGCCTCCTCGATCACCAACACATGACTGTGGCCCGCGCGAGCGCTGTCGCGCAGCGAGGCATGCAGCTGCTCGAAACGCGCCTGCGGGCTGCTCCGGGTCTTCGCCAGCGGCGACACGGCGGACATGATCGCCTCGGCAATGTGCTGCGCCTTGAGTGTCTTGCCGATGTTGTCATTGCCCTCCATCGCCAACACATACGGCTCGATCACGATCACCGCCTGCTCTTCGCGGTTCAGCCGGTCGACCAGCTCCTCGCGCAGCGTGCTCTTGCCCGCGCCGCTCTCGCCGATGGCGGCCATGAAGCCGCCGTGCCGTGCCACCTGGTACATCGCCTCGCGCACATAGCGGATATCCGGCGACATGAACACATCGTCGGCCACGGCGGGGTCCGCAAACGGATCGCGCTGCAGGTTGAAATGCCGGCGCGCGGCCGGCGTGAGCGTTTGCTTACGCAGTAACATGTCCATCTCCTCCTGGTCTTTCGCAAAGGGGTCGGGCGGGGAAACCGGCTGCGCCGTGTTGACGCACGGCGCAGCCACTTCAAACAGGCCGGCGGTGGATCCGCCGTGCCGGTGTACAAATGCGGTGATCGCGCGTTCGACCGCCGCGCGCTCCGCGCCGAGCGGCAGAAAACCGCGATTGAGAAACACGTTCAGCGCGGGCCGCGAAATACCCGCGGTCGCGGCGACAGCGCCCTGCTTGATGCCAGCGCTGGCCAAGACGGATTTGAGACGCAGCGTCATGCCGCACCTCCCACCACACGCAACCGCGTGCCTGCGGCCAGCTCGGCCGCCCAGGCCTCCACCTGGTCAAGCGGCAGGCCGTCGGGCCAACGTTGCACCGTGCGTTGGTACAGCTCAGCCGACCAGGTGCCGCCGGCACGCTCCACCAGCGGTTTCACCGCGCGGGCCGCGTCGACGTGATTCAGCGGAGGGAATTCCGGGCGGATCGCCACTGGCTCCACGCGCGCCGGTGCGGCCAGCGTCATCGGGGCGTTCACCGTTGCCGGCGTGCCGGCGCGCGGCAGGGCCGGGGCCACTGCGGCATCCAACAGATGCTTGTGCGGATCCAGCTTGCCGCCATAGGCCAGACGCTTGGATTTACGCGCGGCCAATGCCTCGGCGTCCGTGCGTACATCCATCGCCAGGCGCTCGATCTCGGCACGCGCCGCATCGGCCGGCGTGGCGCGCGGGGCGTGGTACGACGTGCCGATCTCGGCCGAGCCTGCCCGGAAGCCGAACGCGTCAGTCTCGATGCGCGGAGCCAGCAAGTGCACCAGCTGGCCATCATCGCCTGCGCGTACGATGCGCACGCTGGCGTCGCCGTCGAACGGGTTGCGGATCACATCGACCTTCTCGCCGTTGATCAGCCCATCGACGCCGGAAACATCCCACTCCATGCCGCGAAACTTGATGCGGCAGTTGCGTACCGTGCACGCCTTCGGCTCGCTGTTGGCCAGCGTGCGCAGCACTTCGATCGACGGCGCCAAGCGCAGCTGATCGGGCATGATGCGCAGCCAGCCATCGCGGCGGGTCATGCCAGTGCGGCTGTGCGTGCGGGTGGCCTGATACGCGTAGGACCATTGCTGGGCCAGCGTGTTGATCTCTTCCAGACTGGTCACCGGCGCGCGCAGTTTCAGGCCGGCCTCGAAGTGGCGCTCGACCAGGTAGTTGCTGTTCTCGACCTGACCTTTGGCGCGAGCATTTCCGACGGCGTTGATCTGCAGGCGGATGTTCAGCGCTGCGCAGAAGTTGCGCGTCGCCGCCGCGGTCATCGCGCTGCCGGGGTCGGTCATCAGGATGTGCGGCACGCCGTGCATCGTGCTGCCAGGCCGTTCGATCATGGCGTGCATCAGTGACGCGAGCAGGTTGACGGCGCTCTCTGCGCCTTGCACGTAGAACAGGCTGAAGGCAGCCGAGGAGTGGTCGGTGACCACGTAACGCCACAGGCGGCGGTCGGCGATACGTTCGAAGTTCTGCGGCTTGCCTCGGTAGAATTCGCGCTGCGGCATCACATGCGCGCCGTCATCGCCTAGATAGAACTGGCGACTCACCGAGGCGTCGATCTGCCAGCACCAGTTGGGGTGCGGGCTGCTCAGCGATGCCGCGGGCGACGGCGCCGCCAGCTGCGCGGGGTGCACGTGGTGCATGCGCATCGCGCGGCGCACCGTGGACAGGCTGACCGGCGTGAACTCACCGGTAGCCGTGTCCACATGGCCGGCGTCGATCAGGCCATTGGCGCGAGCCATACCCACAACCTCTTCCAGAGGCAGCGTGCCGGTGCCGGTAAGGCGGCGAGTCTCCTCGGTGAGCGCGGCGATGTGCAGCGCCTCCTCGCGAGTCACCACGCATTGGCCGGCATCGCTGCGCCGCTTGCGCGATCGCAACGTGGCCAACACCTTGTTGAGCCGCCGGTAGGCGGTCGGCACGCTGATGTCCATCTGCGTTGCCAGGGCGGCCACGATCGCGCCCTTGCGTCCATGCGGCGACGCCAGCAGTTCGGCGGCGGCAGCCTCAATGCGAGAGTCGATGGGCATGGATCAAGCCTCCTCGTCCCGACGGATCGGAATGGAGAACGGCATGGTTTCGTCGTCACGGACGATACGCACCGCAGTCAGCAGTTGCGCAAAAACGTCAGCCAGGAAGTCGCTGACGTCGAGGTTGTTGCTGTCGGCATGTTCCGCCAGCATCACCACGGCGCCATATAGACCAGACGCAGGGTCATCGACCGACAGGGCCGCGCGCACTGCCAGTACGGCAGCGTTCACCTCACGCTGCAGATCGGCCAGCCGTTCGTCCGGCGTGGCCTCTTTCCATTTGCGCTTGGCCTTGGCCACATCGTCCTGCAGGCGGCTGATTTTGGTGTCGCGCTCGGCTGTATGGGCCCGCGCAGCATCAGCCTCTGCGCGAGCTTCGCGCACAGCGGCGCGCAACTCGTCGCGCGTCATCGATGCCAAATCGTCGATAGCCAGGCCACTGGTCTCACCATCGGTGGCCAGTTCTGCGAACTGATCCTCGGGCAGGGAAAGCAGCTCGATCAGCTTGGATTGAGTACCGGTGGCGGCCATCAAATGCGTCGCGCGCGACGCATTTGGCAGGGCGACGATTCGGCGCGCAGCCTCCATCATGCGTTGCGCCTGGCGCGGCTCCATGCCCAGCCGCCCCAGCATGTCAAGCCATTCCCCGTGTTCCGAACACTCGCGTGCCACTACCAGGTAGCGTCCTGCGCGGAGAAAAGCGTCGCAGCCCCGGCGCAGCTCATTGCGGATCGCCGTTTCGTAGTGCTGCGGACTCCACGTCAGGCCGTCGCCGAATGCCTCCACGACTTCGGCCGTATGCGCGGCCATTGCGTTCTGGGTTTCCTCGATCGCCGCAACCGGCAGTGACGCCGTGTCAGCAGGTGTGACAGTGGTAGTTGCCTTGCGTGCCATGTTGCCTCCTCAGGAAAGAGAACCCGCGGCGATCCGCTGGGTGGTTTCGGTCATGCGTGCCTGCAGGCGCGCGGTGTGGTCGGCATGCGCCTGGGCGATCTGCAGCAGCGCGATGGAGTGCGCATAGCGGCCGTTGTCCAGTCGCAGCACAAAGCCTTCTTCGACCAGCACGGCCAGCGAGCGCGACACATTGCTTGGGGTCTCGCCGAGCGCCTTGGCGACGTCGGTGTTGGAGAGGCCCGTGTAGGTGGCGCCTTTGAGCGCTTTCAGCACGCGCAAGGCGCGTTGGGCGGATTGCTGGCTCATGCCGCCACCCGCGCCAGCGCCTGCTCCGCCAGGTCGGCATCCAACTCGCGGAAGGCCTGGCAGGCCCACCATTCGGCGCGCTCGCGCCATTCGTCGGCGGCCACGGCAAGGCCACGCGCTTCGTTCCGGGCGACGCGATTCAGAGCGCGCTCGCACAGCTGGGCGCACTCCACGATGGCTTTCTGGGTGGCGTTCATGAAAGTGCCTCGACAAGCAGCAGGGCGCCGTAGGCGGCGCGAGCCTTGGTGGGATGGTCGGCAAGCTTGGCGGCGAGAGCGAGCAGCTGGGCGCCGTCTAGGGTTGCTTGGCTGTAAGCAGCCTTGTGCGTTGTTGCGATGTGTTCCGAGCCGAGCTGCTCGGACTGCAGCACGTAGGCGATGGATTCAGCCGTACATAAGCCGCGCGCGACGAGAGCTTGAGCCTTGTCAACCGGAAATGAGCCGCATCTCTTGCGCGCTGACAACGCCTTGTTACTCATACCCAAGACGTCGGCCACGGCCATATCCGAAGCGACCCCAAGTACTTGCTTGAGTCGCAGCAGGCATTCTCCGAAATGCGTGATCGGCGGTGCTTTGCCGGTCACAGCTCGATCTCCTTCGGGTTGCGCTTCATGCCAAGGGCAATGGCGGCGCGGTGCGAATCGCCGCGCAGTCCTTTGCGGTGGCCACGCAGCACATCGACCACGGCGAACCGACTGATGCCGTGTTCCTGGGCAAACGTCGTGATGTTGATGCCGTTGGCCTTGATCCACTCGCGCGCCTGTTCAGGCGTGCGGACGGCACTCTTGTTGCGCATCGTTGTAACCTCGCGTGTTATTGCGTCTTGTTGAGGCAAATGATGGTACGCAATTGCGTACCTGTCAATATCTTTTGCGGGGTTCAAATGGATACCGTTGGCGGAAGGCTGCGCCAGGTGCGCCAAGACATGCATCTGAGTCAAGCTGAGTTCGGAAAACTTGGCGGCGTGCTGAAACAAGCGCAGCTCAAATATGAAAAAGGCGATCGCACGCCTGATGCCGCGTACTTCGAAGCGTTGGGCAAGGCTGGTGTGGATGTGCGCTATGTGGTGACGGGCCAGCGCATCACGCCGGCAGAGATGGAGCTGGAGCGACGGTTGTCTCACGTGCGCGCAGCATCCGAGGCCACAGTTTCGATATCGGGTTTGACAAAACAGCAACAGGCTCAAGTGATGGACGTGGTGTTCCAGGCACGCATGTCGTCATTGCCGGAAGATGAGGCGAAGCTGCTCGATGATTATCGAAAGGCGGACGAAACAGGGCGCGCCATTATTCTCGCCAGCGCTGCAGCCGCTGCCGCGGCGACTGTACCCAATGCTCAATCACCGCCCGCAAAGAAGCCGCCCAAGCCTGCGCCACGCACCCGCAAACCCAAGAACTGACCATCACCACGAAGAGGGAACGTCATGAAGACACTTCGCAAGCTGTTTGTCGTCACGCTGGTTGGTGCAGGACTTTCTGCATGCGCAACAAACCAGGCTTTGAACGTCAAGGCGCAGCCCACTGATCTCGCCGGGTATTGGTCGGCAAACGGTGGCGGCCACCGCATCAATTGGTTCGTACGCCCCGACGGCACGGGCGTGCATTGCGAGGTGACCTCCATGCAACTTGGCGTGGCCCCGTTGGTTGTCGACCTTTCCATTGCCGGCAACAAGGCTTACCTCAACAACACCTATACGCTGACGCGAACAGGCCAGGACAGCTTTGACGCCAAGACATGGGGCGGCATGTTCACGCTGCACTTCACTCGGGTCGCTCACGCTCCGGCTGCCTGCAAGCAGTATTTCTGAGCGCCACACCATGCAAGAAGGATTGATCGACCAACCAGAAGGGGAATGTCATGAAGACACGTTGCATGCTGACCATAGCGGTCATGCTGACATCCATCGGCCTCACCGGCTGCGCCACCATGACCGATGCCATGTCGGCAGCCGCTGGCATGGGAGTGGTAAGCGAGCATCACGCCACCTTCGACAACGCCACCGAGGTTTCTGTGTCGGCCATGCCTTTGTGGGCCGAAGGCAGCTGGGGCAATGCGGTTCGGCTTGGCGCGCACTGGAGTAGCGCATCACCTGATTACGTGGCGCTGGACATGTCCTATCAGGCCAACGCGAATTACGGCAGCGCCATGTACACACGCCTCAGCGGCATGGACATCAATGTCGATGGCGAGATCACGAAGTGGCAGGCCGGGGCGCCCACCAAGCTAAGCAGCAGCGACTACAACACCGTGTCGCGCACCATCTACACCGCCAGCAATAACAGCGTGGTGATTCCATATTCGCTACTCAAACGGATGGTGGCCGCCAAGGACTGCCGCCTGCGGTTCCACACCGGTGATGGCTACGAGGATGCCCAATTCAACATCGAGCGCATCCCAGGCGGTCAGGCCACGGCCATCCTGTCGATTCGCAAATTCATGGCAAAGGTGGATGCCGCGCGGAGTAGCAGCACGAAGTCGAAAGACTGAATTCAACAAAGGGGATGGAAGCAATGACAGGAGCAAGTGCGTATTACATTGCGGTTGAACATGCGGTCACCTATACCAATCGCCAACCGCTGCCCGTAAGGGATGTCATCGAATCACTGAAGGGCCTGCAGGAATTATCCACACGCTTTTTGCCGCGCATGCTGGCGGTGCTTTCGCATGAAGAAATCATCGGTGCCGAGCTGTATGTGGAGGGCTTTGAGGAGGGCTCCTTCATCACGCAGGCGCTTACCAAATTGTTTTTCCGTAGCGAGGAAGACTTGCTCAACTTCCTTGGCAAACTGAACGCCGGCGAATACCGTGACGCTTGGAAGATCGCCTATGATGCCCTTCCAGGAGGGGACAAGCCCGTGGGAAAGATTGCCGCTATCTCTGTAGTGCTTGCCGCGCTTATTGGCGCTGGTGCGTGGTATGCCGCGCATGATGACAAGCGTGCTCAGGTGCAGATCGAGGCTAACAACAACCTCATCATCGCGATTGGTGCCGAATCGTATTCGGTAGATCCCAAGGCGTTTGCCACCATCATTGAAGCCGCTGTGGGAGCTGACAAGAAGAAGCTTGCCGATGGCGCTGCTCGCGTCTTGGCGCCCGCCAAGCATGATCCGCAAGCCAAGGTGGTGGTGGATGGCCAGCAGGGCTTGATATTTACACCCGACACGGTCAAGGCCACTCCCAAGCACCCCGAATTCGGTCGCGCCGAGTTCGAACAACATTATCCCGATGTAGATCTGCAGATCCGTGCCACGGATCGTGATTCCCATACCAGTGGCTGGCGTGCAGTGATTCCAGGCATCGTCGACCGCCGTGTAAAGCTGATCCTGCCAGACAACATCTTGCCCGACCAGTTGGCCGATAACGCTGCGGTGCGGGCGGACGTTACCGTTCTTTACAGCAAGCCGGCCAGTACAGGCGTACAAAAGCCTGTAGCCATTGAAATGGAACGACTGATTCCAGACGATGAATAATCGTTGGCCAAGAACGTTCGCCATCTTTTGAACCAGGCCCAAAGACCCACCCGCCACCATTGAGGACACTCGTCACCGGCAGCGCGCATTGACGCGCGTTTGGCCGGTGGCAGTTCCTCCTCGCTGCCATCGGCCGCCTTCTTTCGGAGACGGTGATGGACAAGCCTCGCGGCATTCGCAACTGCAACCCCGGCAACCTGCGCTGGGGTGATCCCTGGCAAGGCCTGCTGGCTCCTGCCAAGCGCACCGATCCGGATTTCTGCCAGTTCGCGGCCCCTGCCTGGGGTATCCGCGCCATCGCCATCACCCTGATTGCCTACCAGGACAAGCACCACCTGCACACGGTCGCCGGCATGGTCATGCGTTGGGCGCCACCCAAGGAAAACAACACCGCCGCCTACATGCAGGCGGTAGCGCATGACCTGGGCGTGGCCACCGGCAGCGTGATCGACGTGCACGATCACGCCGTCATGGCGCCGCTGGTGCGCGCCATCATCCGCCACGAAAACGGCCCGGCACCCACGCGCACTGGCCAGTGGTACGACACCGTCACGCTGGACGAAGGCTTGCGCATGGCCGGCATCGTGGCGCCGCGGCCGGCAAAAGTGCGTCCCACGGCCGTCGGTGTCGCCGCCGCTGCTGGCGGTACCGCCGCCGCGGTGGAAGCCGTGCAGCAGGTGCAACCGCTGCTGCAGGCCACGGGGCAAGTGGTCACCGCCACCGCGGGCTGGCCGCAATGGTTGCGGCTGCTGGGCGCCATGCTGGTGCTGGTATCGCTGGGCGCCGCCGGCTGGGCCTGGTGGCGGCAGCACCGCGCACAACATGCGGTGCATGCATCATGAAAAGCCTGTTGACCCAACTGGGCGCGCTGCTGTTGCTGGGCATCATCGGCTTCGGCATCGGCATGCATTGGCAGTCGCGCCGCGACACGGACGCGCTCTCCCAGTCGCGGATGGACAAGCAAACCTGCGTCAACGATGCCAAAGCCACGCAGTCCGCGTTGGACACGCTGGCCACGCAATCCGCCGATCGTCTGCATCAGCTGCAGCAGCTGCGCGATGCCATGTCGATGGCGCTGGATCAACGCGATGCCGCACAGGCGCGCATCGTGCAACTTACCTCCGCGCGTACGCGCGCCGTCCAACAGGCCGCCCATGAATCGTCCGACTGCCAGCCATTGGCTGATCTGCCTGTGTGTCCTGCCGTGGCTCACCGCTTGTGGGGTCCAGTCGCAGGTACTGACACGACCCCAAGTTATCAAGGTGCCCGTTGAGGTCTATGCGCCACTCGACCACACCCTTACCGATCCACTGCCCGCGCCCGCGCCGCCACCGTCGCGCTGTCGCTTGCGCAATGGGCAACCTGCGGTATGTGTGGTGGATGCATTGGCGTGGATCGAGCAATGGCGCGGTCTGCTGCAACGTGCCAATGCCGATCGCGCCGCAGCGGCGCACGCCACACCGCAAGGGAGCAACACGCATGATCGATGACATGGATCGCGCACAGACACAGGAAGCCTTCGATCGCGAACGCGCACTGGCCCAGGTGCAAACACGCATTGCCGCGTCGCTGTCGCCGCGCGACACGCGTGTGGACGGATGCTGCATCGATTGCGAACAACCCATCGAGCCCGCACGCCTGCACGCCATGCGCCATGCCACCAGCCGTTGCGTCGCGTGTGCGGCCGAGCATGAGCGCCACCTGCGAGGTGGCCGATGACGTTCTCCGTGGAACTGTGGCAGGTGGTGAGCCTGTTGCTCACGTTGGTCGGCTTGCTGGCCACCTTCGGCAAGGTGCTGCTGGTGCAGATCCAGAAGTCGCTGGACCAGCGCTTTCGCGCGGTCGAAACGCAAGCCGCGTCGTGGCAAGACCTGGAACGCGACTTCCTGAGATTCCAGGCCGACATGGCCGTGCAATACGTGCGTCGCGAGGACTACGTGCGCGGCCAGAGTGTGATTGAAGCCAAGCTCGACGCCATTGCCGGCGAGCTCAAACGCGTACAGATCGACGGAGCAAGGGGGAAGCAATGACGGTAGACATGGACAAGGTGCGGCGCGAATCAATCCGCTGGACGATTCTGCTCACGCTCAACAACGGCCGACCCACCTATCTGTACGAAGAGGTGATGCTTGCCGTGGTGCAGGCGGTATATACCGATGCCACGGCATTGGAGCTGCGCCGCGAGCTGGATTACCTGGACGACCGCAAGCTGGTGGTGGTGGTGAAGGAGCCCGGCGGCCGTTGGCGCGCGGATCTGACCCACTACGGCGTGGACGTGGCGGAATACACCGTGGACTGCCTGCCGGGCATTGCGCGCCCCGCGAAGTATTGGTGACCGCCGTGGCTCGCCGATCGAAGATCGACCAGCAGCCGGACGAGATCCGCGCGCAGATTGACCGGCTGCTGATCAAGGCCGGCTTTGCCGGCTACGACTGGCTGACCCAGCGCATCCGCGACGAACTGGGTGCGGATGTCGGCGGCAGCTCCGGCCTGCAGCGCTACGGCAGCAAGCTGCAGCGCCGGCTGGCGGCGATCAAGGCCAGTACTGAAGCCGCGCGCATGATCAGCGAGGCGGCACCAGACGAGGCGGACGATCGCAGCAACGCGATCATCAGCCTGGTGCAGACCGAGATCTTCGACGCGCTGCTGGCCATGCAGGAAGCCGAGGAAGAAACCAACCCGGCCAAAAAGGTGGAGGTGTTGGGCAAGGCAGCCAAGAACATTGCCACGCTCACCCGTGCCAGCGTCACCCGCAACAAGTGGGCAGCCGAGGTACGCGTGAAACTGGACGCCGCCGCAGCCGCCATCAAGCAAATCGGCACGCAAGCCGGCATCAGCGCCGACACGATGGCGGCGATCGACGCGCGCCTGCAAGGTCTGGTGTGATGGGCAATGCACGCTGCATCCCGGCCGACCGCAAGGCCACGTTCCTGCCGTTCCAGAGTCGCTGGATCAACGATCACAGCCGCTTGAAGCTGGGCGAAAAGTCGCGCCAGATCGGCTGGAGCTGGACCAGTGCCTACGCCTGCGTGCGCCGCACCGGCATGGCCGGTGCCAAATGGGATCAGTGGGTGTCCAGTCGCGATGACCTGCAGGCGCGGCTGTTCGTGGAGGATTGCAAGCTGTTCGCCGGCGTGGTGCAGCTGGCCGCGCAAGACCTGGGCGAGCAGGTGGTGGACGCCGGTGCCAAGCAGAGCGCCTACGTGCTGCAGTTCGTCAACGATCGACGCATTCACAGCATGTCCAGCAACCCGGACGCGCAGGCCGGCAAGCGCGGCGGCCGCGTGCTGGACGAATTCGCGCTGCACCCGGATCCGCGCAAGCTGTGGTCCATTGCCTATCCCGGCATCACCTGGGGCGGCAGCCTGGAGCTGATCAGCACCCACCGCGGCAGCCACAACTTTTTCAACCAGCTGGTGCGTGAGATCAAGGAAGCCGGCAACCCCAAGGGCATCAGCCTGCACACCGTGACCCTGCAGGATGCACTGGACCAGGGCCTGCTTTACAAGCTGCAGGAGAAGTTGCCGGCCGACGACGAGCGCCAGGCAATGGACGAGGCCGCCTATTTCGACTTCGTGCGCGCCGGCTGCGCCGACGAGGAAAGCTTCCAGCAGGAATACATGTGTCGTCCCGCCGATGACGACGTGGCGTTCCTGGAATACGACCTCATCGCCAGCTGCGAATACGCGCAAGGTGCGATGTGGCAGCAACTGGAAGGCACGGAGCTGTATGCCGGCATCGATATCGGCCGCAAGAAAGACCTCACCGTGTTGTGGGTGTTCGAGCGCCTGGGCGATGTGCTGTATACCCGACACGTCGAAGCGCTGCGCAACATGAGCAAGCCCGACCAGGAGGCCATTCTGTGGCCGTGGATCGCGCGCTGCCGTCGCACCTGCATCGACGGCACTGGTCTGGGCATCGGCTGGGTGGATGACGCGCAGCGGCGCTTCGGCGAGAGCCGCGTGGAAGGCGTCACCTTCACGCCCAAGACCAAGGAAGCCCTGGCCTACCCGGTGCGCGGGCGCATGCAGGACCGCACCGTGCGCATCCCTTACGACCCGGCCATCCGCGCCGACCTGCGCAGCGTTACCAAGCAGACCACCGCAGCCGGCAACATCCGCTTTACCGCCGAGCGCACGCCCGACGGCCATGCCGACCATTTCTGGGCGCTGGCACTGGCACAGCACGCGGGCAGTGCACCGGCGGTGACCATCGAATATCAATCCGCCGGCACCCGCGCCTTCGCGCGCGACGCGCTGGGCCGCGGCTACACCGACGCCGGCTTCGGCACCGTGCCCGGCGGCAACGACTTTGGAGGCTTCGCATGAGCGACCCGACACCCCAGCTCAATCGCGAGATCGCCACCACCGCCGATGGCATCGACATCACCCGCGGCTACCTTGGCCCGCTGCTCACACCGTACGACAGCGTGCTGCGCAACCGCGGCGGCGACCTCACCCTGTACGAGCAGGTGTTCAGCGATGCGGAGGTCAAGGCCGTCTTTGCGCAGCGCCAGCTGGCCGTGACGCAATGCGAATGGCAGGTGGATGCCGGCGGCAAGCGCGCCATCGACAAGGCCGCCGCCGACTTCATGCGCGACCAGATCAATGCCATCGGCTGGGACAACATCACCAGCAAGATGCTGTTCGGCGTGTTCTACGGCTACGCCGTGGCTGAGCTGATCTACGAGGTGCAGGGCCGCTATATCGGCATCAAGCAGGTCAAGGTGCGCAACCGCCGCCGCTTCCGTTTCGGCAAGCACATGGATCTGCGCTTGCTCACCTACGAGCACATGCTGGAAGGCATCCCGGCCGAGCCACCGTATTTCTGGAACTTCAGCACCGGTGCCGACAACGATGACGAACCCTATGGTCTGGGCCTCGCGCACTGGCTCTACTGGCCGGTGTTCTTCAAGCGCAATGGCATCAAGTTCTGGCTGATCTTCCTGGAGAAGTTCGGCATGCCCACGGGCGTGGGCAAGTTCGACAGCAACGCCACGGATGCAGAGAAGAGCCGGCTGCTGCAGGCCGTGCGCGCCATCCAGACCGACAGCGGCATCATCATGCCTGCCGAGATGCAGGTGGAACTGCTGGAAGCTGCGCGCAGCGGCACCGGCGACTACAAGACCCTGCACGACACGATGGACGCCACCATCGCCAAGGTGGTGCTGGGCCAGACCGCCAGCACCCAGGGCACGCCGGGCAAGCTGGGCAACGACCAGCTGCAGGCGCAGGTGCGCGCGGACATCGTGAAGGCCGACGCCGACCTGGTCTGCGAAAGCTGGAACCTTGGTCCCGCGCGCTGGCTCACCGAATGGAACTTCCCTGGTGCCGCCGTGCCGCGTGTGTACCGCGTCACCGCCGAGCCGGAAGACCTGGACAAGCGCGCTGACCGCGACACCAAGATCGCCCAGCTGGGCTACAAGCCCACGCTGGACTATGTCACCACCACGTATGGCGAGGGCTGGGAACCAGACACCACGCCACCGTCCCGGCCGCCGGGCATGCTGGCGCCGGCCAGTGCGCAGTTCGCCGAAGCGCCAGCCGTCGCGTCCACGCCGGCCGAATCCATCGCTGGTGCACTGGCACCGCATGCGCAGCCGGTGGTGGATGGCTGGGTGGATCAATTGGCGGCGATGGTCGATGCCGCCAGCTCGCTGGCAGAGCTGCGCGAGATGATTCTGGCCGCCTATGCGGATCTGCCGGCAGACAAGCTCGCCACCGCCATCGGTACCGCCTTGCAAACCGCGCAAGCCGCTGGGCGTTACGACGTGGAACAGACCCGTGTCTGAGGCACAGCCCTCGACCATTGACGGTGCATTCCGCCAGCCGTTCAATGCGCAGGTCGCGTTCTTCCGTCAGAAGCTGGGCAACCTGGTGCCCACGCAATGGTGGGACGACATGCTCAAGGCCGAGCACGACCACGGCTTTATGGTGGCCGGCGCCGAAAAGGCCGACCTGCTCGCCGACCTGGCTGCGGCCGTCGATCGCGGCATTGCCGAAGGCACCACCATCGAGGCGTTCCGCAAGGATTTCCGCGCCATTGTGGCGCGCCACGGCTGGACGGGCTGGACCGGCGAGAACACGCCGGCCGGCCAGGCCTGGCGCACGCGCACCATCTACGTCACCAACGCACGCACCAGTTACCATGCCGGGCGCCTGACGCAACTGCGCGCCGGCAAGTTTCCGCTGTGGGTATACCGCCACAACGATGCCGTGCAACACCCGCGCCCGCTGCATGTCAGCTGGAATGGCATCACCTTGCCACCCGATCACCCGTTCTGGCAGACGCACTACACGCCCAACGGTTGGGGCTGCGAGTGCTACGTGTTGGGCGCACGCTCACCGGCCGCCGCCCGCCGTCTGGGCGGCAATCCGGACAAGTCGCTGCCCGACGGCTGGGATGCCATCGATCCCAAGACGGGCGAGCCGCCCGGCGTCGACAAGGGCTGGGGCTACATGCCAGGCAATACGGTGGCCGATGCCGTGCAGGAGATGGCCGCCAAAACCGTGCAATGGCCTTACACCCTGGCCAAGGCCTACATGCAGGACGTGCCTGCGGATACGCGCGATGCGCTGGCCACCGCCTATCGCAGTCTGCCCTCGGTGGCCGATGACGTGCGCCGCTACGCGCAGCACGCGCTGGCCGAGCCTGCCGCGCAAGCCGTGCCACCCAAGACCCTGGGGCTGTTGACGGATGCGCAGGCTGACCTGGCGCACCATGCCACCGGTGTGGATGTGCGCGGGTTCGACTGGGCGCTGGATGCCAGCGCGGTGCTGCACATCGCCGACAGCCACGGCAACAACGTGGGCGAAGCGCAACGTGGCCAGGAGGCCGTCGCGTCCGGGGATTACCCGCTGCTGCCGCAGTTGCTCAATGCCGTGGACCGCATCACGCGCAGCGGCACCGTGCAGGGTCGACCGGTGGTGCGCGTGGAGGGCGAAATCGATGGCCGCCGCATCGGGGCATCGTTCGAGCTGCGCAAGGGGCGCCGCATGCTCGCGTTACTCAGCTTTTGGCTGGGCAAAAAGAAACCCTGACAACCGAGCCTCTACACGTCCATGACGATTTCCGGGTATGCGCCGGACGAGACAATGCCATCAGGGCAAGCGGAGCGTAGCACATGACCCATATCACGCTGGAAATCGACGCGCAGCGCACCCAAGCCACCTTGCATGGTCTGAGCGGTCGCCTGGGCGACCTGACACCGCTGATGATCGACATCGGCGAGCTGCTGGTGGAATCCACCAAGCAGCGTTTCCAGGACGGCATATCGCCGGCTGGCATCCCGTGGCCCGAAAACTCACCGCTGACACTGTCACGCAAGAAAGGCACGCGGCCACTGATCGGTGAAACACATCAGCTCAGCAATGGGATTGCCAGCGCGCCCACGGCCAACAGTGTCACCATCAGCAGCGGCATGATCTACGCGCGCACGCAGCAGCTCGGCGCATTGCAAGGCGCCTTCGGACGCGACACACGCAACCACCCCATTCCGTGGGGCGACATTCCGGCGCGACCCTTTATCGGTCTGTCCGACAAGGATGGCGAAAACATCCTGGATACCGTGCAGGAATACCTTAACCTGACCCCGGACGGCGGCACGCCCTGACACGCGCTGTACGCGCTTCAGGGGCGCACCGGCGGCCATCGCTTGTCTTGCATGGCCCCATCGTGCCTAACACCCGTTTACGGGCGCGCTGGACGTGATGACCGGGTACGCCCGCATCGGCATGACCATCTGACAGAGCATCATCCTCGCCGAAGGTTTTGAACCCGGACCAAAGACCGCCGACATGCCAACGGCGACGATGGCCCCATGAACAACGCCCCCGGCCTTATCGAGATCTTCCGCGCTGGCACGCATACGGCTGTCGATGGCCGCATGATGAGCTTCAGCGATGCCGACGTGGCGCAAGCCGCCGCCACCTACGATCCCGCGCTGTCTGAAGCGCCGATGGTAGTGGGTCACCCGAAGCTGGATGCACCGGCCTACGGCTGGGCGCAATCCCTGGTCGCCAAGGATGGCGTGCTCTACGCCGCGCCGCACCAGGTCGATGCCGCATTCGCCGACATGGTCAATGCCGGCCGCTTCAAGAAGCGCAGCGCCTCGTTCTACTTGCCGGACACGGCGGGCAACCCCACGCCGGGCAAGCTCTATCTGCGTCACATCGGGTTCCTTGGTGCCGCGGCACCCGCGGTGAAGGGCCTGCGCGATGCGCAATTCGCCGACGGCGGCGAGGCCATCGAGTTTGCCGCGCCCGTGTCCTATCTGGGCCGCACCCTGACCGATGTGCTGCAGCGCATGCGCGACTGGTTTGTGGAAACCCAGGGCGCCGAAAAAGCCGACCAGATCATCCCGCAGTGGCAGCTCCGCTCGATCGACGAGTTGACCCACGCGGACGACGCCGACGCCGGCGCCATTCCCGCCACCGCATTCGCCACGCCGGCCGAGGCTGGCACCACCGTGGAGACCACCATGTCCGAGACCCAACAGGCTGCCGATTTCGCCGAGCGCGAAGCCGGCCTCAATACTCGCCAGAGCGATCTGGACAAGCGCGAGCAAGCGCTGAAAGCGCGTGAAGCCCAGTCGCGTCGCACCGATGCCGCGGAGTTCGCCGAGCAGCTGGTCGCCGATGGCCGCCTGCTGCCGCGCCACCAGGCGCCGGTGGTGGAACTGCTGCTGGCGCTTCCGGCCGAGCCGGTGAGCTTCGCCGAAGGCGATGCCACCGTGAGCAAGCCCGGCGCCGAGCTGCTGCGCGAACTGCTCACCAGCCTGCCCAAGCAGATCGAATTCGCCGAGAAGTCCGGCGCGGATTCCGCCCCGGCCGCCGTGGCCTTTGCGGCGCCTGTGGGCACCGTGATCGAGGCCGGACGCGCCGACATTTATACCCGCGCCAAGGCCTACCAGGCGCAGCACCCCAACACCGACTGGCTCGCCGCCGTGCGCGCGGTCGGCGGCTGATCACCAGGAGACGACCATGTCGCAGAACCATTCCATCCTCGCGCTCTCGATCGTGGCCGCCGCCGCCATCAGCGCCAACACCTTCGTCACGGCGGCCGGTGCGGTCGCCACGGCCGCCGGCAATGCCGTGGGCGTCGCTCGCAGCGATGCCGCCAAGGACGCACTGGTACCCGTTGACGTGCTGGGCACCGCCCAGGTGATCGCCAGTGCGGCCATCGCCAAGGGCGCCAGCATCGAGGTCGCCGCCAGCGGCCAGGCGGTCACCAAGAGCAGTGGCGTGGCGGTGGGTGTGGCGCTGGAAGCCGCCACCGCCGCCGACCAGGTGATCGAGATCCTGCTGGTTCCCAACGCCTGATCGGGCGTCATCCCTTTTCTACGGAGAATTTCCCATGCCTCAGATGACTCCCGCCCAGGCACGCATCGTCGATCCGGTACTGTCGACTCATGCGTTGGGCTACAAGGGCGCCGGCCTCGTCGCGCAAACGCTGTTCCCGACCGGCTACGTCGGCATTTACGGCGGCAACGTGATCGAGTTCGGCAAAGAGGCGTTTCGCCTCTACAACAGCCGCCGCGCGCCGGGCACCGCCACCAAGCGCATCCAGTTCGGCTACCAGGGCAAGCCCTACGCCATCGTGCCCAGCGCGCTGGAAGCACCGGTGCCGCGCGAGCTGATGCGCGATGCCAGCCAGGTGCCGGGTATCGACCTGGGCGCGCGTGCGGTGAACACCGTGATGCGTTCGGTGCAGCTGGAGCGCGAATACAACTGCGCGCAGCTGGCCCGCACCGCCGGCAACTACGACACCAGCCACAAGGCCGCGCTCACCGGCACCAGCCGCTGGACCGGCAGCGCCAGCGATCCGAATGCGGACATCCGCGGTGCGCGCGAGGCCATCCGCAGCACCATCGGCGTGTATCCCAACACGGTGTTGTTGTCGGCTACCGCGTTCAGCGCCTGCCAGGAGAACGCGAAGATCCTGGACCGCACCAAATACACCGGACGCGACTCCATCACCACCGACATCCTGGCGCGTTTGTGGAACGTGCAGAACGTGGTGGTGGGCGAAGCCACCGTGGCCGATGCCAGCGACAGCTTCGGCGACGTGTGGGGCGACGACGTGATCGTGGCCTACACCAACATCTCCAGCGACCCGAACGTGGAAGAGCCGAGCTACGGCTACACCTACACCATCGAGGGCCACCCGCTGGTCGAGCAGCCCTATTGGGACGCCAACGCCAAGAGCTGGATCTACGGCGTGAGCTACGACAACACCCCGGTGCTGTCGGGCATCACCGCCGGCTACCTGATCCAGAACGCGGGCGCGGCCGCGTCCTGACCGAACGCCGAGGGCCGGGGAGAGAACGTCGTCGATGATCCAGACGTGACAGCCGGAGAGACGGCATCCCTTCGCCCAGGAGCACTCACCCATGAAGTACCTCGTTACCGGCACCATCAAACACGACGGCAAGACGCTCAAGGTCGGCGGCACCATCGAGCTCGACCAGGCCGACGGCGACCCGCTGGTGCACAACGGCTATCTCGTCGCGGCGCCAGCTGCCGCCGAAAGCGACGACAGCGGCAAGAAGGCAACCGACAAAAAGGCCGGCAAGTGAAACCGTCCATCGGTCGTATCGTTATCGTCAAAGGCGGCGGTGCCGTCAGCAATGGTGCCGACCTGGCACCGGCGATCATCACGCGCATCTGGTCGGATGGCGACACCAAGGATGGCCAGGTGCTGGTGAACTTGCACGTCCTGCCTGATCTGGCCGGTGCCAAGCTGCTGGGTAGCGTGCACCTCTACGATTCCGAGGCCGAGTGCCAGGAAGTCTATGACCATGCGCAGGCATTCTGGCCGGAGCGCACCTGACCATGTACGCCACCCTCGCTCAACTCGCCGACGCCAAGCTCACCCGTGAGCTGGCCCAGGTGGCCACGCCTGACGACGCGCCCGTGCTCGATGACGCGTTGATGGAAGCCACTCTGCGCAATGCTGATCGCAGTGCGTGGCCGGTTGACCAGGTGGCGTTGGCCGATGCGGCGGCGGTGACGATCACCCAGGCGATTGACTCGGCCGATGAAGTGATCGACGGCTACCTGCGCAACCGCAAGCCGGTGGCCTACACCGTGCCGCTGAACCCGGTGCCTGGCATCGTGTCGGTGTGGTCGCGCTGGATTGCGCGCTATCTGCTGCACAAGGACCGCGTGAACACCGCCGAGGCCACCGACCCGGTAGTGCGCGATTACAAGGAAGCCTGCCGCTTCCTGCAGCTCACCGCCGACGGCAAGTTCGCGCTGGGCGCAGATGATCCGCTGGCGCCGCCGAGCAGTGGCAGCCCCCAGGTATGCGCACCGGAGCGTGTGTTCACCACCGACACCCTGCGGGATTTCGGCGCATGAGCGCGGCCCCGTTCAATGTGCAGCCCATCATCGATCGCCTGCAAACGCAGGTATCGGCGCTGCGTCAGGTATCCGGAGCGGCCGACTTCGCCGCCGTGACCAGCCTGGCCGACTTTCCCGCGCCCTGCGCTTACGTGCTGCTGGCATGCGAACAGATGGATGAACCACCCAAGACCGGACACGCCGAGCGTGGCCGGCAGATGGCCCAGCAGCAGCGCGCGATCGTGAGTTTTGGCGTGGTGGTGGTGGCACGCAACTACCGCGCCGGCCGCGGTGCACAGGTGGCTGATGAACTGCGCACCGTGCTCGGCCAGGTGCGCGCCGCCGTAATGGGTTACGTACCCGATTGCGCCGGCGCCCGACCCTGTCGCCTGCAACGCGGCGACCTGACCCGATACGACGCGTCCACCGCGCTATGGACCGACGTGTACCAAACCCAACACTTCATTGGAGTGACCCCGTGATGTCCACCACACCGCAAACCGTGAAGGTCACCGTGTTGACCGACAACCATACCCACGCTGGTCGGCCCGTCGCCAAGGGCGCCGTGATCGAGGTGTCGCCGGCGGCTGCCGCCTGGCTGGCCACGCACAAGATCGCCACCGCCACCAGCACGTCGACCAAGCAGGAGCACTGAGCCATGTCCAACACCACCGAATACTTCAGCATGCAGGGCCGCGTGGCCATTGGCGTGCGCAATGCGGATGGTTCGCGCGCCCCTGCGCGCTGGGTGTACGACGCCTCGACGCTGGAATGGGATTTCCAGGTGGATCGCGACGAGAAGATCGAAAGTTATTCCGGCGCCCGCGGCTTGGCAGGCACGATGGCCAAGAAGAAAGCCATGACCGTGAAGCTGACCCTGGGCCAGATCAACGACAGCAACGCCGCGCTCTCCATCGCGGGCAAAACAGTGCAGGTCACCGGCGGCACGGCCACAGACGAGAACATCGGTGACGTCGTGCCCGGTGACATGGTCGCGCTGGACAACGTGCTGGTGACGAGTCTGGTGCTCTCTGGCACTGCGCCCGCCACACCAGCGCTGGACACCGACTACACGGTCAATCCCGATACCGGCGTGGTGACCTTCCTCACCGCGTGCACCGGGGTGAAGGCCAGCTACACCTATGGCGCATACAGCATCGTCACCGCGCTCACGGCCAAGCCGCAGGACCTCTACGTGCTGTTCGACGGCATGAACACGGTGGACGGTGCCACGCTGCTGGCGCGCGGCGAGGTGCATCGCATCCAGTTCGACCCCACGAACACGCTGTCGCTGATCAACGACACCTTCGCCGACATGCAACTCACCGGTGCCGCGCGCATCGACCCGGTGCGTATCAGCGATGCCAAATACGGCGGCTATGCGCGCCTGATGCTGATCGACCCGCCGGCGGTGCCGTAATGGCGCGCAAGGTCGAAAAACGCCAGCGCAAGGATGCGCCAGCGGCAGAGGCTGTCGATGACCTGGTCATCATCCACCCGGATGTCACCGAGGTCATCGCCGGCCGCCGCGTCACGCTGCGCGAATACGGCTTTGTGGAGGGCCTGCGCGTGCGGGCCTTCATGCGGCCCTTCACCGCCGACCTGGGCACCGTCTTTGCCGATGGCGGCGAAGCGCTGGTGGAGGATGTGCTGGATCTGCTGGGCGCGCATGCGGACCTGGTGCAGCGCGCGATCGCGCAGAGCATCGCGGTACCGGGCGAGCCGACCAGTGAGGATGACCTGGCGTGGGTGCAATCCCTGGGCGACGCGGATGGCGACCTGCTGGTGAATCTGTGGTGGGGTGTTTGTGGCCTTTTTTTCGTCCGTCAGATCATGCGCCGGACGGCCGAGCGAGCCCGGCGCGCAACGTTCGTTGGGGCGACATCTACTGCGACCTCACCGGCGCCGGATTCGGCACGCCCGACCAGCTCGGGCGGTACACCGAGCGACAACTCCAGCTCTTCTATCGACGGTTCGTCGCCGGCGTCGACCGGCGTCGCGCCGACCTGATCGAAGCCATCAACATGGGCTACGCGGGTAGCCGCAGCGACAAGTCGCATAGCGCCATGCGCGAGTTCGTGAAGATGCTGCGTCAGTGACTTCGGCGCAGCTCTTCGATCAAGGCAATGGCCAGGCAAACGACGCCACAAATGGCGAGAAACGCACCAAGCACCGACATCGACGAGACGAACATGTACCCGCCAAGCAAGATCAATACGATGGAAATGATCTTGGTGGCCCCGTGTTGGCCATCGGCGCGGCCCAGTGCAGTTGCACTTGCGGAGGGACGCCCGCAGTGCGGACAAGTAGGCGCGGCATCGGAAATCTGTTGCGCGCAATCCGGGCAAGTGATGAGTGCCATGTCGTTCTCCCCTGACCATATCCTGCCGGGAGTGTAGCAATGGCTGACCGTAACCTCGACATTGCCCTGCGCGTCACGGCGGATCTGAAAGACGCCCAGGCGCAGATCGACGCCATCAACAAAACCGTGACCAACACCGGCAAATCGGCAGATACCGGCAAGGCCGGACTGGGTCGGTTGAGCCAGCAGCTTGACGCGCTGGTGACCAACACCGGGCAAGCGGTGCAGTTGCTGCAGGGCATGGACGAACGGATGGCGGCACTGGTCCAGAGTTCCGTGCAGGCTGCTCGGGCCACGTCGACGGTAGAGGCCGGCGCCCGTGCCGCCGCAGAGGGAATCAAGGCCGTCGGCGAAAGCGAGGCCGAAGCCACTGCCCGCATCCGCGACATGATCGCGGCATCACGCGAACAGGCAGCGGCCGAACAGACGGCAGCAGCGGCAACCCAGGAAGCCAGCACTGCCGCCCAGCAGCACGCTGCGTCCGTCCAGGACACCGCGGCCATCGTGCAGCGCCAGAACGCACAGATGCGTCAGTCCAGCGTGGCTGCCGCCGAGATGGCCGCCGCCGAGCGCAAAACCACCGCAAGCACCGAAGACCAAACTGCTGCGCTGGGACGTTTGCTGGGTCAGATCGACCCGACCATTGCCGCGTTCGAGCGGCTGGACCAGCAAGAGGCAGAACTCGCACGCTTCCATAAGGCGGGCGCGATCGATGCCCAGGATTTCCAGGCGTTCCGCACGCAGATCGAGGCCAGCCGCGCGGCGCTGAATCGCATGGGTATCAGCGCGGGGCAAACGCGGCAGGCCATGCGCCAGCTGCCTGCGCAAATCACCGACGTCACGGTCAGCCTCGCCGCGGGTATGCCGGTATGGCTGGTGTTCCTGCAGCAGGGCTCGCAGATCAAGGATTCCTTCGGCGGCGTGAAGCCGGCGATCCAGGGCGTCTTGTCTGTGCTTACGCCGGCACGTTTGGCGCTGGGTGGCTTAGTCGGCGTGCTCGCGCTTGTGACGGCCGGTTTGGTCAAGGGTTACCTTGAAGCTCAGCAATACAACACGGTGCTGCTGACCACCGGCAATTATGCTGGCTATACCGGCACCCAGCTGGCGAATCTCGCCTCCACGGTGGGGAGTTCTCAGCGCGATTACAGCGACGCACGTGCGGCTGTGCTCGCCTTGGCAGGGTCGGGCAAGATCACCGAAGACACGATGGCAGATGCAACACGCGCCACCGTTGCACTGGCCCAGTTGACGGGGCGAAGCGTGAAGGATGTGGTGAATGAGGTCATCGCCATTGGCGACAAGCCCGTGCAGGCTGTTCGCAAGCTAGATGAGCAATACCATTTCCTCGAAACATCGACTTACGCACAGATTCGCGCACTTGAAGATCAAGGTAATCATGCGGAGGCAGTGGCCCTGGCACAAAAGACGCTGGCCGATGCAATGGACAGCCGCCGGACGCGCGATGAACAGAACCTCGGCGATATTCAGCGCGCTTGGAAAAGCCTCAATGATGAAATCCAGCGCGGCTGGAATCTCCTCAAGAGCTGGGGTGCACAAAATATCCAGCAGCAGCTCGATCAACTGTATGCGGAACGTGGTAGCGCGCAGAATCTCGCCGACAGTTTCCTCACCAAAAATATCCCTGGCGTGCAGTCGATGGCGACAGCACGTATTGCCGCCATCGATAAACAGATCGACGCGCTGAAGGCACGCACTGCGGCAGAAGAAGCCGGTGCACAAGCCGAATCCAAGCACCGGCAGGAACAGGAGGCTGGCAACGCTGCACTGGACAAGATCGCCACGTATCAGCAGCGTTACGCCACGGCGGCGCAGAAATACAAAAGCACCATCGACGACATCAATAAGCAATTCGATGCGCAAATCAAAGCCACACCCGCGAAAGCGGCTGAACTCAATGCCCAGCGTGGCGATCTGCTACGTGCAGCAGTAGCAGACTATGCAAAATCATTGCAGTCCCAGGGACGGCATCCGCGCAGCAATAACAAGCAAGCCGCCATCGATCGCGCGGCCGCAACTGCGCAGCAGGCCCTGATCGATTCCCTGGCACAGCTGCAGGGCGAGCTTGATCCCGTCGCCGCCGCCTGGGTGAAGTACAACCAGGCGGTCGCCCAAGCCGACAAGCAAGCCGCCACAGCTAAGCAAGCCCGCGGTGCGAATGTCCAGGCGATTGACGCCGAGCGCAATGCCATCGTGCAGCTCGCCGCCACTGCGCGCGACAACGCGCTGGCCAAGCTTACGGACAAGGACCGCGAGGCCTGGGAGAAGCTGCGCGACAGCCTGCGCACGCCCGTCGAAGTCGTCACCGACAAGGCCGTCGCCCAGCTCACCGAGCTCAATCGTCTGATGACGCAGCTGAAGGGCACCAAGGACGAGATCAGCCCGCAGCAGTACGCCGATGCGGTGAAACGCATCGCCGACAACAGCGTGGGCAAGGCGCCGCAGTACCAGGGGATCGATGCCTCGGTGGGCGGCATCGGTAGTGAGTTGAACAAGAACCTGCGCGCGCAGGCCGAGCTGGACCAGTGGCACCAGCAGCAGCTGGCGGCGAACGACGCGTTCCGCGCGCAGGATGCGGCGAACGAGGAGGTGTACCAGCAGCGCCTGAAGGCCATCGAGGAAAAATACGCGAAGGAACGCGTCGTGATCGAGCAGTCGCGCGGCCAGCTGGTGCTGCAGACTTCGGCGAACCTGTTCGGCCAACTGGCCGTGCTCAGCAGCAGCCACAACAGCAAGATGGCGCGGATCGGCAAGGCGGCCGCGATCGCGCAGGCGATCATCAACACCTACCAGGCGGCCACGGCGTCGTATAGCGCGATGGCCAGCATCCCGTATGTGGGCCCCGCGCTGGGCGCAGCCGCGGCGGCGGTGGCCATTGCGACCGGCCTGGCCAACGTGGCGCAGATCCGCGCGCAGCCGGTCGGCGGCTACGCCGAAGGCGGCTACACCGGCCCCGGCGGCAAATACCAGGTCGCGGGCGTGGTGCATGCCGGTGAAGGCGTTCTGAGCCAGCGCGACATGTCCGCGCTCGGCGGCCCTGCCGCCTTCGAGACCTTCCGCCGCGGCCTGCACGGCTACGCCGAAGGTGGCTTCGTGCACCCGCTGGCCAATGCGCCGACGCCGATGCAACTGGGCTTCCGCAGTGACGCCGGCATGCCCTTCCGCGCGCCGGATGTTGTGTCGCCGGCAAGCAACGACAACGCGCGGGACAGCGGTACCACGCACATCCACGTATGGAGCATCGAGGAGGCGGCGGAGAAGCTGGCCGCGTCGCCGACGATGCAGCAGGCGGTGGTGCACATCGTGGGCGACAACCCGCGCACCATCCAGGGCAAGTGGAGCCGGTGATGGGCTATGTCGTCGGCCAACCCGTGCTGTGGCCTGCACCGGCGGAGTGGAGCAACCCCGTCACTGAGACGTTGGCCTGGCTGACCGATCTGATGCAGGCCAGCGGTACCGGCCGGCAGCAGGTGCGCCAGCTACGTGGCGCGCCGCGTCGCAGCTTCAGCTTCAACACGCGCGATTACGAGGACGACAGCCGCATCGTCGATGCGATCGCGTTTGACCTGGGCGTGATGGGCTTCCTGTTGCCGATCTACCACGACGTGCAATGGCTGACCGCACCGCTGGCGATGGACGCGGTGACGGTGCCGTGCGACACGGCCGGCTTCGACTTCGTGGCGGGCGGCCAGGTGGCGTTATGGCAGAACGCGCAGGCGTGGGAGCTGGCCACCGTGGACAGCATTGCAGCTGACCAGATCACATTGACCACCGGTACGTCGAATGCCTGGCCGGCTGGTACGCGGCTCTACCCGGTGCGCCGCGCGCGCTTGCAGGATGCGCCGCAGCGTGCCTGGGGCGGCGTGGAGATCCTGGGCATGCAGGTGGCGGTGCTCATCGATGAGCCGTGCGACTGGCTGCCGGCATGGCCCAGCGCGTCGACGTATCGCGGCGTGCCGATACTGGAATGGCGCGGCGACGAAAGCCGTGACCCGACCGATCAGTACACCCGTGCAGCCAGCTCCGTCGATGAAGACACCGGCCCGATCTACTACTTCGACCTGCCAGGCATGCCGTTTCGCGTGCAGTCGCAGCTTTTCAAGCTGCATGGCCGCGACGAGCTGACGCGCTTCCGCGCGCTGGCCTATGCGCTGGCCGGCCGGGCTGGCCAGCTGTGGGTACCGAGCTGGCAAAACGACTTGCGCCTGCTGCAAGCGGCGACGGCCGCGGCAACTCAACTGCAGATGGCGCCGTGCTACTACAGCGTGTTCGGCGCACAGCAGCGCAACCGCCGCGATATCCGCATCGAGCTCAACGACGGCACGGTGTTCTATCGCCGCATCACTGGCAGCGCGCAGCTGGCCAGCAGCGAGACGCTGCAGATCGATGCCGCGCTGGGCATTGCCGTGGATCCCACGCAGGTGCGCCAGATCAGCTGGCTGGCCATGTGCCAGCTGGCCACCGACACAGTGACGATTACCCACGACACGCCCGGCGCCGTAGCCAGTGCGCAGCTCAATTGGCAGGCGGTGAAGAGCGATGTTTGACGATTTCGAGCTCTCGCGCCGGGGCGGCAAGCCCACCCACCTGTTCCGCTTCACGCGGCAGGGTGTGGTATGGCGGTACGCCGCGTGTGAGCGCGACGTGGTGATCGGCGGCTTCACCTGGTTGGCGGCGCCCATGTCGCGCAGCGAGATCAAGCAGACCATCGAAAAGGCGCAGGACAGCGTCACCATCACCTTGCCGTACAACCGAGACCCAGCCAACGCCGACCCGGTGACGCAATCGCTGGGCGACAACTGGCACCCGTACACGCCCGGCGACACCGTGGGCGTGGTGTGCCTGTCCACCCACCTCAACGACCCGGACCAACAAGTCATCGTGGAGTGGATGGGCCAGGTGGGCCAGCCCAAGTTCACCGACGGCAAGCTGGAGCTGACCTGCGTGCCCACTAACAGCCTGGGCAAGGCGCAGCGGCAAGGCGCGAAGTGGCAGATCGCTTGCTGGAAAACGGTGTATTCCATCGGTCTGCGTGGCTGCAACCTGGACCGCACGGCGCAAACCATCACCGCCACGCTCACAGGGGTAAACGGCCTCACGGTGACCGCGGATGAATTCGGCACGGCGCCGTTGTCGCTGGCGGGCGGCGCGTTGGATTTCACCGACGTCGCGGGCCTGGTGCAGCGGCTCAGCATCATGGCGCACACCGGCACCAGCATCACCCTACTGTCCGGTGTCGCAGGGCTTGCAGTAGGTGCGGCGGTGAGCGTGGTGCCGGGCTGCCCGCGCACCTGGGCGGCATGCGAGGCGCGCGGCAATACCGACAACTACGGCGGCGCCATCTACAAGCCGGTCAAGAATCCTTACAAAGGGCAGAGCATGTCATGGGGCTGATGCACACCCTCAAGCGCTGGCGCCACGTCTACGGCTGGCGGCTGCGGTATTGGTGGCTGGATACGCCAGGTGGCCTGCACGCGCGCATCGTGCTCGCCGTGATGTTCTCGCTGGCAGTGATTACCGACACCATCGTCGTGATCGTCAAGATGTCGCAGCCGGCGCCGCCCGACCAACCGCGCGAGGCCGTGGTGTGGTTCATCGTGTGGGCGGTGATCATCATTGTGTCCGCGATCATCGGCTACGCGATGGCCGCCAAGGGACGGCAGCAAGCGGCGCCGACGCAGGCAGATACGCCAACGACGGACGACGGCCAGTCGGTGAAGCATTACTTCGGCACCTGTTGGGTTGACGACAGCTTCCTGCTTGCCTGGAAGATCGTCGGCCGCGACCCGATCAAGTCGGACGGAGGCAAGAAGTGATCGTCACCACGCGCGACCTGTTCACCATTCCCGGCTACAGCAAGCGGCCCGGGTTCTGTCGCGATGGTGCACGTCGCTGGTTCAACGCCCACGACCTCGACTGGTCGGCCTTCGTGCGTGATGGCATCGCTGCGACCGCATTGGAGGCCACGGGCGACGCTCTGGCACTGGCGTTGGTGGCGTGGGCGCGCAAGCGCGTGGAGCAGGCGCATGGGTAAGGGCGGCAAAGTCACCGTCGGCTATCACTACCGTGTGGCCTACCACGCGGGTCTCGGCATCGGCCCGATCGACGCGTTCCTGGAATTCCGCGCCGGCGACAAGACGGCATGGGCCGGCAACCTCACCGCCAGCGGCACCATCCATATCGACCAGCCCAACCTCTTCGGCGGCGAGAAAGACCAAGGCGGCATCCAGAGCGACGTCGACGTGATGTTCGGTGAGGCTGATCAAGTGCCGAGTGCATACCTGAAGCAGACTTTCGGGCCGCAGGTGCCAGCTTGGCGTGGACTGTCAACGTTGGTGTTCAAGGGCGGCCGCTATGGCGCGATGAATCCGTATCCGCAGAAGCCGGCGTACAAAATTTTGCGTGCGGTTAAGGGATGGGATGATGACCAATGCTGGTATCCGCAGAAAGCGGTGATCTGGATGTCGGCTATCGCGGGCGCGGCAGATAGTGGTAGCTACACCTTCGACGGTACTACTGCACACATGACGCCCGGGTACAACGCGGCAGAAGCAGCGGTGACGGTGGCGCCCGGCGAGGTATTGGCCATCAACATCGTAGCCGGCGGCTATTCGCTCTGGCCGAGCGATGGCGATGCACCGGTGGGACGCAAGCCCTGGCGGTGCACACTCAACGTGTCGTTGAACGGCGCGGCGCCCGTAGCGTATTTCACTACCGAATACGACACGGCCGCCGCTGCGTTGGCCGCTGCCTCGGCGACACAGGTTCTATTGGCGACGCCGGGCAATTACGTCATTTATTTGTGGGATGGTGACACTGAGGGGGGCAACAACCGCGGAAATCTGACCTTCAATGCAGTGGTTGGTCCGGTGCGTGGAGTGAACCCCGCCCACATTCTCTACTACGCCCGTACCCAGAATGACATGGGTCGCGAGGCCACCACCAACATGCATGATGCGAGCTTTCGCGGCGCGGCGGACTGGTATTACGCGCAAGGCTTCGGCCTGTGCACCGAATACGACCCGGCCAACGAAAGCCTGGACGACTTCATCGCGCGCATCGAAAAAGTGGCTGGCTGCAGCATGAGCCGCAGCCCGATCGACGGGTTGTGGTATCTCGACGTTGCCAACGGCGTCTACGATCTCGCGTCGCTGCCCATCCTTACCGATGACGATATCCTGGATTTCAGCGAATCGCCCGGGCTGCACGACAGCGCGCCCAACAGCAAGAGCGTGCAGTATTTCGACCCAGCGCAGAAAGAATCGATCAGCACTGCGCCGGTGCAGGCAATGGCGCTGATCGATGCATTCGGCACGCTTCATGACCAAGTTTCTTACCCTGAAGTGCCCACCAGCGGATTGGCCTTGCGTTTGGCTGACCGAGATCTGCGTGCCGACGTGACGCCGAAGCGGGCATTCACCCTCACTACCACGCGTATCAGCTACGCATGGCGTGTCGGTACATACTTCCGGCTGCAGTCGCCCAAGCGCGGCATTGCCGACATGGTGTGTATCCTCGCGGAGAAATCCACAGGCACGCTGAAGTCGGGGGCAATCAAGATTACGGCCTCCCAGGATATCTACAGTCTTGCCACGGTGAGTTTCGTCGACACGGAGCATGGCGTGGATACACGCCACTCACCGATTGCCGTGCCGATCGTTACGCAGATCGCGATCGAGGCTCCGTATATCGTGTTGTGCGCCACATTGGCATCCAGCACGCTGAATGGTCTGGATAACGAGGCGGCGTTCGTGCTGGCCGCCGCTGTAGACCCTGCTGCGTCACGCGACTACACGATGCAATTGTCCCCTCACGCGGCGGATGCATACAGTAATGTCGGCAGCGGCGAATGGTGCCCGACGGCATTAATCGTGGAAGGTGACACCATGATCGGTGCCGCGCCACGAACTGCATTTACCCTCGCCAGTGCCACTGGCCTGGCCAGTGTGGACGTGGGTAGTTGGGCGCTCTGGGATGACGAGATTGTCCGCATCGACGCTATCGACTCATCGGCCAACACGCTCACGCTTGGGCGTGGATGTGCAGATACCGTGCCGGCCCCGCACGCGGAAAATTCGCGCATCCTATTTGTCGATGCAGCGTTTGCCAGTGAAGCAACAGAATTGATCGCCGGGGAGTCGGTCGATATCCGGCTGCTGACGAACGCATTTGGGTCGCAGCTTGATCCGTCGAACGCCACGTCCATGACGGTCGCATTGGTTGGCCGAGCAGCGCTGCCATATCCGCCGGGTCGTGTCACCGTTGCTGGAACGGATGCACCTGCGTCGGTGTCCGGATCATTCACAGTTACATGGGCTCACCGTAACCGTGTCGCCCAGGCAGACCAGCTCGTCGATACCAGCATGCCGGATGTCACACCGGCGCCGAATACTCGCTACGGCCTGCGCTTTCGCCGTGCCGACACAAGTGCAGTGCTGGTTGAGCGCGCCGACATCGGGCCGTCCACAGCCGATGTCACACTCAGCTACGCCGGCGCAGTGACAATGGAGCTGTGGTGCATCGACGATATTGGAACTAGCCTGCAGATGCATCGACGCACCTTCGATTATCTGCCGCCGTCCAGCCCCGCCGATGTCATCACGGCCACGGCTTATACTCCCGTCTACGACGGCATCATCTACGACGGCGGCAACGCCGGAGCGCCCTGACCATGCCTGCCACTGTCATCCCAACCCGCTTTCGCCTGCGTCGCGACACCGCCGCGAACTGGACTGCGGCCAATCCTGTACTGCTCGCCGGCGAGCCGGCACTGGAAACAGATACGGGACTCGGGAAAACCGGCGACGGGAGCACGGCATGGAATGCGCTGCTCTACACCAGCGTGCCCATGACTGGCTTGGATGCCATCGTCGACGGTCAAGTCTTTGGCTGGGATGCCGCTGCCGGTCGCCTCAAGCCCATCGACGCCGGCAAGGTCTACCAGGAAGGGAATGGCATCTCTATCGCAAACCCGACCAGTGCGACGCCGACGATCAGCAGCACGCTCGGTAGCATCGCACTGTCCGGGCGTGTGGCGACGTACAGCGCGCTTCCCATCGGGCTAGGGTCTGTGGACGCTGGCAAGGCTTACCTTGTCGATGCCGATGGATTGATCTACGTCTGGGATGGGGCGGCGTGGCCGGCCGATGGAATCGGTGCGGGTGGGTCGAAGCGCTTCCAGACGACCGTCTTTTGCGCTACACCCAACACCACGCTACTGCCGTCCGCATCAGTTGGTCCCGGGTTACACGCGCTGATCGGTTACGACACCATCACAAAGGATGACCTGTCAGCATGGGACGCTGCAAATTTTTGTTATCGAGTCAAGCGAGCCGGCGTGTATTACGTCAGGAACGGGCTTCGTGCCAATCAGACAACGAGCATGGAGATCCTCGTGGGCTACTGGGACACTGCTGCTAACGGCCCGTACTCATACTCGACTGCCACCAAACGGATGGCGCTTGCTGATTCGCTGATTGGAAACAGCTACTACTCGATGTCATCTGAGACGATGTGGCCAGCAAAAGTCGGTGACGTGTTTTTCCCCGGAGCGTATTCCCCCGTAGTCCTGACGCAGCATTCGATCACTGGCATTCATTACGGGTTCCATGTCGTTGGACCGTTCTAGCCGCTCTTCTCTGCAATTCCCTTGCGTACTGTGCAACTCTCCAACCAGATAAAATATCTCAGTCATGGCCACCGATTTATCGCGCCGCGCTACA
>Ga0164242_10000857_pt1 | contig 36232 bp, 36 predicted proteins | sample OricomgcompostMG_FD_108783 | JGI IMG/M metagenome (GOLD analysis project Ga0164242, IMG submission 108783) | Miracle-Growth compost microbial communities from Emeryville, California, USA - Original compost - Miracle growth compost (MG) ... | reverse complement strand
CCGCTCTGGACGGTGAAGATCGAGGAACAGCGCACCGGCAACGCCGAGGTGCGGGAGTCGGTCGAAACCTGCAAGGGCGAGACGGACTTCGACGTCAAGCGCCGCGCCGTTCTCGACTTGCTCACCTTCTCGGCCGAGGAACCGACCGTCACCGGCGGCAACGGCGATCCCTATGGCCTTGTCGGGCTGTTCCTCGCGCTTCTGCCCCTGTCCGATCACGCCATCATGCAGGTGGTGACGATCGTGATGGGCGAAACGCTCTTCGCGGGCAGCGCCGCCGTCGAGGCCGTGGGCGAGGAAATCGGCGTCGATATGGCCCGCTACTGGCAGGCCGACGACGCCTTTTTCGAACTGATCCGCGACAAGGAAGCGCTGACCCGGATCGTCGCCGAGGTCGCGGGCGAAACTGTCGCCCGCGCGAACGCGGCGGAGACGGGCAAGACCTTGAAACGCATCGTGCGCGACCATCTTGATGGCGCGAACGGACGGTCCAAGGTCGACGGATGGGTGCCGAAATGGATGGCGTTCCCGCCGTCCGCCTATACCGAACGCGGCGGCGTCCACTCGGTCGAGGCGGCCGAACTGGTCGCGGCGGCGCGCAGCTTCGGCAAGGAGCCGGAGCCGTCCGGCCCCGGCGCGGTGATCGCGTTGCCCGCACCGGCCAAGCCCGAGCCGGAGCCGCAGCCCGAGCGCGAAGCGGCGTGAAACTGGACGGGCGGCGGTCAGCCGCCGCCCGTTCCCTTCCCGAAAAATTCGGCCGCGCCGCTCGGCGGCAAGCCGCCCTCGCGCGCGGCATTTCCATAGGAGAATCGTCATGTCCGATCGTGTTTCGGCATCCATCACCATCGGCGGGCACCCGCTCGCGGATCGTCTCGGCACTCTTGTCGAGGCCATCCAGAGCGAGGGCTTGTCCACCGAATGGGACAGCGCGCCGTTCGATCCGGGCGAGCTTCCCTAGGGCGACCCCTTGCGCCTGATGGCGCACGAGGTCGCCAACGGCCGGTTCGATGAACTTGAAGCGTTCTGCATCGTCCACGGCTTGCCGTTCGCGCGCTGGCGCGCCGCCTGTCCCGGTCAGTGGGGCGCGGAACGCATCGTATTCTATGGCAGCGGCGATCCCGTCAGCTACGATGTGGACGACGCGGGCAAGGTCGTCGTCAACCGCGAGGTGGTGGACCGGCTCGGCATCCTCGAAGCGATCATCGCGCATTTTGACGCGGCGGATCATCCGATTCCGCCGCTTGTCATCTGCGATGACGAACAGGATCTGATTCCGTGGTGAGCAAAAAGAGCCGCTGATCTTTTCAATATCGGCCGCGCCGCGCGCTCGCAGCAGCACGCGGCGCGGCTTTTCTTTGTCTGTTGCGCTCCCGATTTGACGATATCGCAATGTATGCCTAGCCATGCGGATTCTCATCAGCAGGGGAACAGTTATGGCCGACGAGCCGACCAGCAACGCCGCCGATCCGATCGAACTTGCGACCGAATTGACGGTGGCGTGGCTCAGCAATCCCAATGTTCGCGCCGCCGCCGAGGACGTTCCCGCCTTCCTCAAATCGATCCACGCGACGATCGGCGAATTGTCGAACGGCAGCAGCGCGGCTCCTGCCGACTCCGCGCCCGAATACACGCCCGCCGTTCCTGTCCGGTCATCGGTGAAGCCCGATTACATCGTCAGCCTGATCGACGGGCGAAAGCTCAAATCCCTGAAACGCCATCTGTCCACGCATGGCCTGACCCCGGCCGAATACCGCGAACGCTATGGGCTGAAAGCGGATTACCCGATGGTCGCGGCCAATTATTCGGCGCAGCGCCGCGAGGTCGCGCAGAAACTTGGCCTCGGTCGCAAAGGCCGTGCCGCACGCGCGACCGCGCCGGAAGCGGCCGCACCGGCGCCTGCAAAGCCCGCCGCCAAGCCCGCTCGCAAGGCCGCAGCGAAGCCCGCCGCCGCCGAGAAAGCCGCGCCCGCCAAGCGCGCGCCGCGTGCCAAGAGGGCGGACGCGCCCGCCAGCTAACGCGCGCGCGAACACCAATCGGGCTTGGGCGCATGGTGCGGCCAAGGCCGCGCCGCGCCCATCGCGATGAGCGTTTCGCCAAGATCGCGGCCGTCGAGCGTGACGCGCGCGACCGTGCGATTATAGCTGCGCCCGACCCGCACAAACGTCACCGTGCGATGATCGAGCAGCGCGCGAGCGCGCTCCGCCGAGGCTTCCCCGAGCGCGATTTCGGCACGGCATTTCGCTTGATCCGCATGGGTTTCCGGCGCGTCGATATTGGCAATGCGGATGCGCTCACCACTCTCCAGCCGGAAGGTATCGCCGTCCGTCACATAGCGAACTCGGCCGGTTGCCGCGCTCGCGGATGATGTGATGAGCGCACCGGCCACGATCGCCAGCGCAAGCGAAAACCCCTTCATCGAACGACCTTCCGGGTGACTTTCCGGTCGCCACCGCATAGCGAACAGACATCGTTCCGCCGCTCGAATCCCTGCATCCCGGTCAGTTCGCGCGCCGCCAGATTGGCCTGACTGGTCCACGACAAAGCGAGCTTTTCGGCCACGCAATCGTCGCAGATCGGCTCACCCGCAAGCCGTTCGATCAGCGCGCGGACCTTGTTCAATACGCTCGACATGCACTCCCTCTATGGACGGCTCTAGCGGCAAGCGGGGCATCGCGGACAGGAATTTTTGCGCGCTGCGCGCGCGTTTTCCGTCACAGGATCGGTCATTGTGGATGGTCGTTTCTGTATTAGCGGCCGTGGGAATTTGATTGTCGCGGCTGCGCCGCGACGGGCTGGTGGAGAGCGGGGGAAAGAGCTTTTGAGGGCAGTCAGGAGGGGAGCGGCGTAGGGCAAGATAGAGAAGCTATGGCACTGTCCGCCTTCGGCGACAGGCCATAAGCTATTGTCTGCACATCGTTTTTGAGTGGGACGAAAACAGTGCCACCCTGCGGGTAACAGTGCCGGCAGGTCAGAAAACGGTAGATTTCCGCCACTTCGACCGGCACCGATTTTCATGGTTTCAGCGAGCGCGCATGGATGGGCTTTCGCTTGCTGGAATGCCCCCGATCATGGCCGACGATGACGATTTCGAACCCCGGCTCGGCCGGATGCACGCGGGCGGTAGTGGCAAGCGGGCGCGCAAGTTCCTCCATCGTGTCCTGGCCGCCTCCAACCTCGCCCGCGGCGGCCTACCGATGCCCGGCCGGCGCGGTGGATTTACCGGCAGTCGGATCGGGCGCGGTGCCGGCGTCGGCCGCGTGCTCTCGGCGCGTGATCGCTATGCCGCGTTCCGCCAGCGCCGGGTGCTGGTCAAGCTCAGGCCAGTCCGGCTCACCGGCAAGGGATTCGGCGGCGCCAAGGCGCATCTTCGCTACGTCGAACGCGACGGCACGACCCGCGATGGCGGACGCGGTCAGCTCTATGGCCCCGAAGCCGACAAGGTGGATCGCACCGCCTGGCTCGACAAGGCGAAGGAGGACAAGCGCCAGTTCCGCATCATCGTCAGCCCGGAAGATGGCCTCGAATATGACGACCTGAAACCGCTCACCCGCCGCCTCATGGCACGCATGGAAGAGGACATCGGCACGAAGCTCAATTGGGTGGCGGTCGACCATTACAATACCGGGCATCCGCACACGCACATCATCGTGCGCGGCAAGGACGATCGCGGCGAGGATCTTGTCATCGCCCGCGACTATATCAGCCACGGCCTGCGCGAGCGTGCCTGCGAGCTGGTCGATCTCGATCTTGGTCCGCGCACCGACGACGCCATCCAGCAGCGGTTGCGCGCCGAGGTCGATCAGGAACGGCTCACCAGCATCGACCGCTCGTTGATCCGAGACGCGGAGACCAATGTTCTCGCCAGCACTGACGCGCGCGGCGCGTTCGATCACGCGCTTCGCATGGGCCGCTTGAAGAAGCTGGAACGGCTCGGCCTCGCCACGCAGGTCGGCGCGTCGCATTGGCGGCTGGCGCCGGACCTTGCCGACACGTTGCGCCGCATGGGTGAGCGCGGCGACATCATCCGCACCATGCAGCGGGCCTATGCGGCGCGGAACAATGCACCAGCCATTGCCGATCAGGTCATCTACGATCCGAAGGCCGATGACGCCCGTCCGCTGGTCGGCCGCCTCGTCGAGCGCGGGCTGTCCAATGAATATGCCGATCGCCATTACATGATCGTCGAGGCGACCGACGGACGTTCGCATTATGTCGAGATCGGGTTCGGCGACGGGATCGATCCGCAGCCCACCGGCGCCATCGTGCGGGTTGCGCCTACCGAGGTTGGTATCCGCAAGACCGATCGCACCGTCGCCGAGGTCGCCGCCGCCAACGATGGCCGCTACACCGTCGACGCGCATCTTCGGTATGACCCCACCGCGACCGAGCGGTTCGCGGAAGCGCATGTGCGGCGGCTGGAGGCAATGCTGCGCGTCACCGGCAATGTCGAGCGCGAGTTGGACGGCACATGGATCATCGCGCCCGATCATCTCGACCGTGCCGCCGCCTACGAAACGTCCCGCGCGAAGGATCATCCCGTCACCGTGGAGCCCCTGTCGTCACATCCGCTCGAAAAGCTGGTCGAGGCCGATGCCGCCACCTGGCTCGACAAGGAGCTGGTGACGAGCACGCCCGAGCCGTTGCGCGATGCCGGGTTCGGGCACGACGCACAACAGGCGCAGGCGCGGCGGCGGCAATGGCTGGTGGCGCAGGGGTTGGCGAACGACGCGGACGGACAATGGTCGCCGCGACCCGGCATGATCGCCGCGCTCCAGCGGCGCGAATTGCTGCGCGTCGCCGATCAGCTCTCGAATGAACTCGGGCTGCCGTTCGCCGAGGTGGGGTTGCACGAGCCGATCGAGGGACGGCTTGCGCGCGCGGTCGAGTTGGCCAGCGGCCGACACGCACTGATCGAACGATCGCGGGATTTTACGCTGGTCCCTTGGCGGCCGGTGCTCGAACGCCAGATCGGCAAGAATATCTCCGGCATCATGCGCGATAGCGGGATCAGTTGGACCTTCGGCCGCCAGCGGAGCGGGCCGAGCATTTCGTGAACTGCGCGTCGTTGCGAAGTCCGTCCGATCGATAGCGCGTTCCCGCGAGCTTCAACGCGCCAATGTCGTTATTGCTTCTGTCATCGGTGCCGGATGGGGACACGTTTTTGTCGATTGCCTCGCGCAGCACGAGAATGAGGTTGCTTGCCTTGTTGGTCGATCGGATGCCGCACGAGACCGTCAGCAACTGGAAGCACGCTATGCTGGAACACTTGGGGCCGAACATCTGGATAGGAGATGGCGGAATCGTTCCGTTCTTCGGATACGACTATCCAACCCGCATGTCTGTGGTGCGTCTCGAAAACGGCGGCCTATGGGTATGGTCGCCGATTGAACTGACGGCCGACCTTGAAAGACAGGTGCGTGCACTCGGGGACGTGCAGCACCTCGTCAGTCCCAACAAGCTCCACTACCTGTTCCTCGCGGCGTGGCAGAACGCCTTTCCAAACGCGCGCATGTGGGGCACGCCGTCGACCATCGCGAAGGTGAAGACGCTGCGCTTCACGGGGGTGCTCGGGGACGAGGCGCCGCCCGCATGGCCAGGGCAGATCGACCAGTTTCATTTCACCAACTCGCCGTTCCTCGACGAACTGATCTTCTTTCATCGCGCCTCGCGCACGGCGATAATCGCGGACCTGTCCCAGCCGTTCAGCAAGGCGTTCCTGGCCCACCATTGGCCGTGGTGGCTGCGGACGATCGCCGGAATGGCGAAGATGGTCGAAGGCTGGGGTTATCCCCCGCCCGAACTGCGTCTTAGCTTTCGCCACCGTGCGGTCGCCCGGCACAAAATAAGCGCCCTGATCGACGCGCATCCCGAGCGCGTCGTCGTGGCGCACGGCGAGCCCGCCAGGGAGGGGGGCGAGGACTATCTGCGCCGTGCCTTTTCGTGGCTGCTGTAGCGATCGCCGCGACGCTCATAACGATACCCAAGGAGATTCTCGACGACGGGATCGCCTTCGCGCGCGATCTCGCAATTTTCGGCCTGAAGGTGTTACTCCACATCGCCTTCCGGTCCAGTGCCATCTGCCGCTTCCCTTTCCGCGGCGGGCGCAGCAGCAGCATCCGCTACACCGGCTTCCGCAGGCTCGGCCGGTAGGGGTGTCCTGGGGGCGTTTGCTATTCGGAAGCGTTCCCGGAAGTCTGCCTGATCGTTGAGGCGGACGAGGACGGGATTTTCGCACGACGAAGCCTTGCCAAACACCACCGCGTGCCGAGACTGTAGCGATGGAAGGACGTTTGCGTAGTCTGAGCCAATGTAGTTCCCGAGGAATTCCTTGCCCGTGTCGTCGAACGTTCGCATGGCGAAGATCGTGTTGCACTGATTGAGTATCGTCTTTGTTACGTTCGCGGTCCGCTGCGTAATGAGGAGACAGCCGAGGCCGTACTTGCGGCCCTGAAGGATCGCTCGCGCGCTAGTAGCGGTGGCCATTCGGTCGCCTTCGGAAGCGACCGAGTTCCACTCAGGTACTAGTGAATGCGCTTCCTCATAGACGAGACACAGGCGAGCAGCGTCGGTCATTCCCATTTCTTGACATATGTAGAGCGCAGCGTCGGAGAAGATAGCGGTAATCTCAGCCGCTGTCAGATGAGCAAGGTCTGCATTCCCTTGATACATTCCCGAAACTTGCTTGGTCACTCGGAATTGTGCGGGATTGAGCACCCACAGAAAATGGTCGTCTCCGGCGGCCATGAACTCGCGCATCTTCTGAAACACGGCGCGCTTGAACGCATGTTTTGAACCGCCCTGCTCCTTGTTCTGATTGGCGACACCGCCTTGTCCGGCGGCGACGAGAGCGTCGCGCCTGGCAAGCTCGTGAGCCGGATCGATGAAATCAGCCAGTTGGTTTTCGTACTGATTGGTGAGATCGAGGCAGACGACTTTGATACCCTGTGCAATCATTCTCTCCACGAGCTCGATAGCGAGAAAGCTCTTGCCCACACCCAAGATGCCGAGGATCGCGGTGTTGTGAGTCACGCTCTCTGACACGTCGACCCTCACGCCGTACGGAGTGCCTGGGAACCGACCAACGCAGTCGTCAGCCGGGTTGGCATCTTGCTTGTCCATAAGAAATACCGGCGCATTCATGCGAGGCATCCAAGCGACCGGACAGAACCGTCGCGCGTCGTTATCCCACGCTCCGATCTTTCTGCCTTTTGCCCGCGCGTACCCGTATTTATTCTTTTGCTGTACAACCTCGTCGCGCGTGACGCCGTCGACAACTTGGTAGATGACGCGCTGCTCATCGCCGACTCGAGCTTCGACAAGGGCCCCCTCGGCAAGGCCCGCTTCGTTGATGACCTCGAATTGAAGAAACTCGGGACTGGTCTCGCTGTCCACGATTCCGCACAAACGATCGATCCAGCGGAGCGCCCGAATCTCGGCTCTTTCCTCGTCAGGCACAGTTATTGAGACCGCAATTCCATCGCTGAGAGTTTTGCGAGTTTCTTGATGAAGGGCGGCAAGCCGATTTGGCATAGCTACCGTGAGCACCCGCAGTAGGTTACCTTCGTCTCTGCCGACGTAGTTTAGCGCGACGCCGAGCTGCGAGGGACCGTGTTGATCCGAAAGTACCATCGGCGTGCCGCGCGCGATCATGTTCGGTTCCATCTGCCGAACCAGCACGATTCCTGGTGATTGGTGAGCCGCCACCGTGCCAACTACGTCGTCGCCTTTTGGAGTTTGCGGCCGGTTCACGAACCAAATTACGTAGGCGGCGAGCGATTCTAGGGGCCGATAGACTACTACTACCAAAAGAGTTGTGAGTATCACGAAAATCTCGATCGGCCTGTCTCGATGGAAGAGCCAAACTGAAGCGAGAATCAGGACGCTGAAGATGATGTTGGGACTACCGATCCCCTTCACCGCTCGGTCAGCGAGACGCCAAACGGCACTTGGCTCAATACCGGGTTCTGGTCGAAATATCAGAACCAGCAGAGACACGCCGCCCACCAAAGCGCACAGTCCGGCAACTGAGCCCAAAACGTACGCATCAGCCGTCCAACTGACGACGCTGGGGAACGCCGGAAGCAATGCCAAGAACGCGGCGAATGCATTCGTCAGCGAGTCAGCGGGAGGAGTGAAGTATGGGTTCAACAGGCGGCTGCCCAAGAGAAGACTGGCAATGCCGCTGTAGAGCCAGATTGAGTTTTCGTTTGGGGCCAATCCCGACCCTATGAACACGACTTGGACGACGACCAACGCGGCCAAATACACCACTAGACAGGCGGCTCTCAACTTAGCTTCTGAAACCATCTGCCCCCCCCGCAGGCCCGGAACCCTGAATCGAAAAGCTTCCTTGCAGCTACTATTGCAGCCTTTGGAACCGGCGTCACGTTGAGTCGTAGCCGCCCGTTGCGGACTTCGACGCGAGCGGTTGGGCTATACGGACATAAGTAGTTCGATATCTTGTCCTTGCTTCAACCAGGTTCCGAAAGCCTGAGCGAATGGATCGATCAATTGTCTCACCGCTATATCCACCCATGTTCGATACTCGTCAGCTGGCAAGCAAGCCCCTCCGATGAGCAACGCGGGCTTCAGCCATTCACCAACTTGACCCAACCGTCCACGGTGCTCACGAAAAAAGGCGCGGTCATTCAGGCGGGCTCGTATAAATATTAACTGCCGTTCTTCTAAAGTCGAAGGCTGTCCAATTTGGTTTCCTATAAGTTTTCGATCAGCCGGCAACGAACCATTAGCATAAAGGTTTAGCAGCCATAGCCTAGCATAAGAGAGTTCGCTTATCGGTGGTCTTTGTAGCAATTCCCAAACTGCGGCCTCTACTTCATCGACATCGGACGAGCCTACATCCAAAGAGGCTCGAACAGCGCGGCAAAAATCGCGCGGGAGATGATAGGCTAGATCGGCATGATCGCGCAAAAGAGCCGCCGCATCGAACGTTGATACGCTTCGCAGAACCTTTAAAATGGCTTTACGAGAAGAAAAATCTGCGCCCCGTTGCTTCAGATCGTTTAGGCGCTCCATCAGGTCCTCCCCACTTAAAAACGGGTTGTCAGGGGAGACCTCATCCTCCTCTTCATCGCCCTCCTCGTCATCAACTTCCTCGTCGCCGTAAGCAGTGCTCAGATGTTGTCTAAAGGCCCGCATCTCTGCCGACGTGAAAACATCTTGGAGCCGCTCCTGGGCGGAATGATGGAGAGAATGAGTATCGACGATCCTAGTTTTTGCGACATTAAGTGATAAACCTTCTGTGACCATCAAATGCTCGGCCAAACGGCAGAGTATAGTATGGGTATTGTGTCGATCATTTCCGATGATTCGATAATCATCCACGTATCGCGATGCTTGCAGGCCCATGTCGATCAAAAGCCTGTCCGTGTCGCATAGAAGTCCCTCTGCCAGAAGTCGTGAGGCGGATGATCCGACCGGAAGGCCAAATGATTGCTTAGATCTGCAAACCTGGATCACTTTACGGATGGCACCATTGCTGCCCCGAGAAGCACCAACATCGTTAAGGATATTTTCAATTCGATGAAAATAAATGCGTTGATAAAAATCAGAAATGTCAGTTTCTAGTACAGGCTTAGCATCTTCAAATATATCGGACTCGCCAAAGGTAGCCAAGTGCGCTAACCAATCGTGAAAGCCGCGATTAAGCTCAAAGAGTCGTGCGCCGCCATCTGGATCATATTTATATGAGAAAGGAATTTCCTCGGACGTTCGATCCCGCAAATTCTGAATTCCCACGGCACATTCTATTACTGATGCGGTATAAATTAGGACGTCTGTCGCAGTAAGCTGATGACCAATTCGAAATCCTAGACTAGATTTGGGCGTTAGAACTTCAACTGAACTAACGGGATTGTAATTTCCTAAATTAAGATTCCCAACAAGATCGGCGACTTGATCCAAGTTCGCACCAAAAAATTGCATCTCGGGGAGCCTGGGGAACAGGTCGGTATCTCCGACGGCCTCAAGATGTTGAACCGCGCGAATTACATTTTCCCGATCGAGCATAGCCCCCCTCGTACGGCCCCAATTTACATCGTCATGCTTGATAATCGCGATGCCCGAGTAGCTACCCCTCGTTGCCGGGGTGTAGCAACTTTTCTGCGCTGATAAGCCGTCATCTGAGCGCGTTAGCGGCGGAGCCCAAAAGCATGGCGGTTTCCAGAGTTGACGACCTCTCGTTTGAACGGCGCGGCTCGGGGCGCGAAGCAGCCTTGGGCATCGCCGAGACTATCTGGCCTCATTGCCGCAGGGCAGCCCGGATGTCGGCGACCGATCGCATGAGGACAGAAGGGTTATCGCGTGCTCCAACGAATCCCCAGCTTTGCCAATAAACTTCGGCTTCGGCGTCGATCGCGCGCACGACGATGGCGCGGCCACCAATGATCTCCGCGCCCGCTACGCAGCGCCGGAAGGCGTCGGCTACAAGCATCGAGCCAATCCCGCGACCTTGGTGGTGGCGGTCGACCGCCAATTGCCCGATCAGCAGACAGGGAATCGGATCGGGCGGTCGGCCCGTGCGGACCCGGCGCGGAGCCGCGCCCGGATCGATGGCGCTTGGTGCGAGGCCATAATAGCCGACGACCTTGTTATCCTCGTGGATCACCATGACGCGCGTGAAATCCTGGCGCTGATTGGTGCGCGCAAATGTCCTGAGCCAATCATCTAGCGCAGATTTGCCGCATTCGAAGTCCACGAGATCATGCAGATCGGAAAGCGGCTCGACAACCGAGAGCGCCACGATGATTCAGGCCGCGGATACGCTGCGGCCGAGACGTTCGATCGCTTTCGCGGGCAGTGGCTGCACCGGCCCGTCGATGGCCGCGAGAAACTCGGCATAGGTATCGCTCGAGACGCGCACCACGCTCTCGTTGAGCATGGCAAGCTGGGCGTCATGCAAGGCGGCGCGGCGCACGAATTCCGTGCGCGAAAGACCGAGCAGCGCGGCGCCGCGGTCGATCACCGCCAGATCGTCGTCGCGAAAGCGCATGGAAACCGGGGTTTCCTTCCGTGCTACCTGAGTCGCCATCGTGCTACCTTCAAAAATGTAACGCACCTGTATATACAGATGAGGGGTTGATCTTCAAGTGTAGCCAGGGGCCCGATCAGCCGATCGGCCCCAGGTCATGGAACAGGCAGGCTTGTGCCTCGCTTCGCCTTGTCGCCTCCGCGCTTCGGATATCGAAGCAGCGCAACCGCTCGACCAGTTGCCGCACGATCTCGCCGACGGCCGCCTCGCGGCGGCGGCGATCGGAACGGCCGAGTCCATCGAGGACCGAAGGCGCGGCGGTGGAGAGCGCCACTTCGAGATGGAGGGAGAGCGTATCGTCATCGACTCGGGACAGGGGAACCATCATGGCGACGATCAGAACAAAGATAGAACATTGAGTCAATCGCAGCCGCCGAGCTTGGGAATGTCGGCAGCGAGTGGGCGAGAGTCGGCAGCGAGGCTCTAACGCCCGAATCGCGAGGGTGAGATTCTTGGCCGGTCAGGACGATTTCCGTCCTTCCCGGAGCAAGACTGTGACCCCCACCCGGCTGCTGATCGGCCAGATCATCGTCGTTTTTGCCATCGTGATCGCGGGCATCTGGTTCGCGACCGAATGGGCGGCGTGGAAGCTGGCATGGCAGCCCGAGTTGGGCTTGCCCTGGTTCTTCATCGGCCACTGGCCGGTCTATCGGCCGTGGTCGATTTTCCCGTGGTGGTATCATTTCGACGCCTATGCGCCGCATGTGTTCGACCGGGCCGGCGCGATCGCGGGGGCCAGCGGCTTCGTCGGCTGTGGCGCCGCGATCGCCGGCTCGCTGTGGCGCGCGCGTCAACAGCGCCATGTCACCACCTACGGCTCGGCGCGCTGGGCCAGCCCGAAGGAGATTGAGCACGCCGGCCTGTTCAAGGACGCGGGCGTGTTCCTCGGTCGCCAGCGCGATCATTATCTCCGGCACGACGGCCCCGATCACATCATGGCGTTTGCCCCGACCCGTTCGGGCAAGGGCGTAGGCCTCGTCATCCCGACGCTGCTAAGCTGGAACGGCTCGGCGGTCATCCACGACATCAAGGGGGAGAACTGGCAGCTCACCGCCGGCTGGCGCTCGCGCTTCAGCCATGTGCTGCTGTTCAACCCGACCGATCCGGCTTCCGCCAGATACAACCCGCTGCTGGAGGTGCGGAAGGGCGCGAACGAGGTCCGCGACGTCCAGAATATCGCCGACATATTGGTCGACCCCGAAGGGGCGCTGGAGCGTCGCTCGCACTGGGAGAAAACCTCTCATTCGCTGTTGGTCGGCGCGATCCTCCACGTCCTCTACGCCGAGGAAGAAAAGACCCTCGCGCGCGTCGCCACCTTTCTGTCGGACCCACAGCGCCCATTCACGGCGACGCTGCGCCGGATGATGACCACCAACCATCTCGGCGACAAGGAGCATCCGCAGGTCCATCCCGTCGTGGCATCGGCCGCGCGCGAGGTGCTGAACAAGTCCGACAACGAGCGTTCGGGCGTGCTGTCGACCGCCATGTCGTTCCTGGGATTGTATCGCGACCCGACCGTTGCGGCTGTCACGTCGCGTTGCGACTGGCGGATCGCCGATCTGGTCGAGGCGTCGAATCCGCTCTCGCTCTATCTGGTCATTCCGCCGTCCGACATCAGCCGCACCAAGCCGCTGGTGCGACTCGTGCTCAACCAGATCGGCCGCCGCCTGACCGAACGGCTGGAGGGCGCTGGCACGGCCGGGCGCAAACACCAGCTCTTGATGATGCTTGACGAGTTTCCGGCGCTGGGGCGGCTCGACTTCTTCGAGACCAGCCTTGCCTTCATGGCCGGCTACGGTGTCCGCGCGTTCCTGATCGCGCAGTCGCTCAACCAGATCGAAAAGGCATACGGCGAGCACAACAGCATCCTCGACAACTGCCATGTGCGCGTCACGTTCGCGACCAACGACGAACATACCGCCCGCCGCATCTCGGACGCGCTCGGCATCGCCACCGAGCAGCGCGCGATGCGCAACTATGCCGGCCACCGGCTCGCGCCGTGGCTCGCGCATGTCATGGTCAGCCGGCAGGAGACCGCCCGGCCGCTCCTGACCACCGGCGAGGTGATGCAGCTCCCGGCCGCCGATGAGCTGGTGCTGGTGTCGGGCATGGCGCCGATCCGCGCGAAGAAGCTGCGCTATTACGAGGATCGCAACTTCCGCGACCGGCTGCTTCCGCCGCCGCAACTCGTGCCCGGCGACTATCCCGATCGACCGAAGGCGCGCCCCGACCACTGGACCGGTATGGTCCGCGCGCCCGATGCCCGGCTTGGCCGGAGCGAGGACGAGGCGGTAGCCGTCACCGACGAAGGCGGGCTCCAGCAGCAGCGTCATCCTGGCCTCGAAGGCAAGTCGGCGAAAGCGGAGCCCGCGAAGCAGCTCGAACTGCCCGATCTCGACCGCGACGATCCCGATGCCGCCGCCGACAAGCAGGTAATGGACCGCGTGCGGACCTCGCTGGTCCGTGCCGACGGCATCAACCAAGGTCGCGACCGCGACCTCCTGCCGGGACTCTGAGCAATGAAGGTCCGGCAGAACCTCTATATCGACCGGAACTTGAGCGATGCGCTGGAGGCGCTCGCGATCCGGCCGGGTGGCAACAAGTCGCGCATCGTCAACGAGGCGCTCGGTTCCTGGCTGGCGCGGCGCGCGACCAAGGAGGTGGACGACCTCCTGAAAGTCCGGCTCGACCGCATCTCGCGGGAGATCGGCGCATGCCGCCGCGACATCGAGGTGGTGCTGGAAGCACTGGCGCTGTTCGTCCGCTATCAACTGACCGTCACAGCGCCGCTTCCCGAGGCTGATGCCGCTGCGCTTGCGACGGGCAACGAGCGGTTCGAGCGCTTCATCACCCAGCTTGGACGCCAGATCGCGGGGGGCAAGCGCACGCTGGCCGCCACGGGCACCGACGAGGCACGGCGATGAGCGACACCATTTCCGACGCCAATAAATCCGAAGGGCGCCGCCGCGCCATGCTGCGCACCGCGATGGGACCGGCCATCGCCTCTGCGCTCGCCGATCCGGCGGTGATCGAGATCATGGTCAATCCCGACGGTGTGCTGCGGCTGGACCGGCTCGGCGAAGGCCGCGTGAATACCGGCACACGCTACGAACCGGCGCAGGTCGAGCGGATCGTCCGCCTGGTCGCCAGCCACGCGCGGACCGAGGTTCATGCGGCATCCCCGATCGTGTCGGCCGAATTGCCGCCGCATGGCGAAGGCGCAGGCGAACGGTTCGAAGGCGTGTTGCCGCCGGTCAGCCTCGCGCCGTGCTTCTCGATCCGCAAGCCCGCCGCGAAGATCTACACGCTGCTCGATTACGTCACCGACGGCATCATGTCGGCCGACACGGCGCGCATCCTCTCGATGGCCGTGGTCGAGCGCAAGAACATCCTCGTGGCCGGTGGCACGTCGTCGGGCAAGACCACGCTCGCCAACGCACTGCTCGCCGAGATGGCGCACCTCGACGAGCGCGTGATCCTGATCGAAGACACGCGCGAGCTGCAATGCGCCGCGCCCGACGTGGTGGCGCTGCGCACGCGCTCCGGCAATGCGAGCGGGGCCGGCAGCGTGACGATGGCCGATCTCGTGCGCTCGACCCTTCGCCTGCGCCCCGACCGCATCATCGTCGGCGAGGTCAGGGGCAAGGAAGCCCTCGACATGCTGAAAGCCTGGAACACCGGGCATCCCGGCGGGATCGCCACCGTCCACGCAAACTCGGCGGTCTCGGCGCTCTACCGTCTCGAACAGCTTGTGCAGGAAACCGTCGTCACGGTGCCGCGCCGGCTGATTGCCGAGGCGATCGACATGATCGTGTTCATTTCCGGCCGCGGGTTGGCGCGCCGCGTCGACACGATCGCGCGCGTCGCCGGCCTCGATCCCGACGGCAACTACGTCGTCCTCGCGCTCAACCCCGAACTCACTGTTTTCGAAGGAGACAAATCATGACGCTTGCCCGGATTCCCGACCGCCGCTCCACCTTCCTTGCCGGGGCCGTGATCGGCTTCGGCATCATGGTAGCCGGTAAGGCCCATGCCTCCGGCACCGGCATGCCGTGGGAGCAACCCCTACAGCAAGTGCTCGATTCGGTTCAGGGGCCGGTCGCCAAGATCGTCGCGGTGATCATCATTATCACCACCGGCCTGACGCTGGCGTTCGGCGAGACGGCGGGCGGGTTCCGTCGCCTCATCCAGATCATCTTCGGCCTGTCGATCGCGTTCGCCGCATCGAGCTTCTTCCTCAGCTTCTTCAGCTTCGGCGGCGGGGCGCTGATCTCGTGACCGGAAGCGGTCAGCACATCGAGGGCTTCGAGGTTCCCATTCATGGGAGCCTCGGAAGCGCAATCCTGCTCGGCGGCGCGCCCCGCGGGCTGGCGATCGTCAACGGCACGCTCGCCGCCGCGATCGGGCTTGGTCTTCAGCAGTGGATCGCCGGCATCATCGTGTGGGCAGTGGGACACAGCATCGCGGTGTTCGCCGCGCGCCGCGATCCCGCCTTCGCGCCGGTCCTCGTCCGCCATCTTCGTCAGCGGAGCTACCTCACATGCTGAGTCTCGCCGAATATCGGCACAGTGCCGATCGCCTCGCCGACCATCTCCCATGGGCCGCGCTGGTCGCAGACGGCGTCGTGCTCAACAAGGACGGCAGCTTCCAGCGGACCTTCGCGTTTCGCGGTCCCGATCTCGAATCCGCGACCGAAGCCGAATTGGTCTCGGCCTGCGCGCGCGCCAACAATGTGCTGAAGCGGTTCGGCACCGGCTGGGCCCTGTTCTTCGAGGCCGAACGGCGCGGTAGCCAAGGTTATCCCGACAGCGCCTTTCCCGATTCGGCCTCGTGGCTGGTCGATCAGGAACGGGCTGCGCGCTTCGAGGCCGAGGGCGCCCATTACGAATCCCGCTATCACCTCACGCTCACATATCTGCCTGCGCCCGATGGCGCGGACGCAGCCGGGCGTTCGTTGATAGAGCGGCCTGAGACTGCGGGCGCTGGTCGTGACTGGCGCGGTGCGCTCGGCAATTTCATCGCCGAGACGAACCGTGCGCTGGATCTCTTTGCAGCGTTCATGCCCGAGGTGCGGGCGCTCAATTCGGCGGAGACGCTGACTTATCTGCACGGCTGCATTTCCAACCGTCGGCATCCCGTCGCGGTGCCCGAGACGCCGATGTATCTGGATGGATTGCTGGCGGATACGCCGCTGGTCGGCGGGCTCGAACCGATGCTCGGCGAACGGCATCTGCGCACGCTCACGGTCACCGGCTTTCCGAACATGAGCCGGCCCGGAATCCTCGACGCGCTCAACGAAGCGGTTTTCCCATATCGTTGGACCACGCGGTTCATCGCGCTCGACAAGAGCGATGCGACCAAGTTGCTCACGAAGCTGCGGCGGCAGTGGTTCAACAAGCGCAAGTCGATCACCGCGATGCTGCGCGAGGTCATGTATAATCAGCCGACCCAGCTTCTCGATACCGATGCCGACAACAAAGTCGCGGACGCTGACCTCGCCTTGCAGGCGCTTGGCGGCGATCATGTCGCGTTCGGTTACCTGACGACCACGATCACCGTTTCGGATGAGTCGCGGCCCCAAGTCGAGGACAATATCCGGCAGGTCGAGCGGATCACCGGCGGGCTCGGCTTCACCACGATCCGCGAGGGCGTGAACGCGGTCGAAGCCTGGCTGTCGTCGCTGCCGGGACACGCCTACGCCAATGTCCGCCAGCCGATCATTCATACGCTGAACTTGGCGCACCTCATGCCGCTGTCGAGCGTATGGGCCGGCCCGACGCGCAACGCCCATCTCGACGGGCCGCCGCTATTGGTCGCGCAAACAGCCGGCTCGACGCCATTCCGTTATTCGACCCATGTTGGCGACGTCGGCCATCAGATCATCGTCGGGCCGACCGGAGGGGGCAAATCGGTGCTGCTGGCGCTGATCGCGCTCCAGTTCCGCCGCTACCCGGACAGTCAGGTCTATATCTTCGACAAGGGATTCTCGGCGCGCGCCGCCGTGCTGGCGATGGGCGGCGCGCATCATGCGCTCGGAATCGGCGGCGACGAGGGCGGTCATGCCCATGAGGGCGGCAAGACCATCGCCTTCCAGCCGCTGCGCCACATCGATCGCGCCGACGAGCGCGCATGGGCCGCCGAATGGATCGGCGCCCTGCTGGCGCACGAAAAGGTGCTGGTCACGCCGGAGGTGAAGGAGGCAGTCTGGTCGGCGCTCACCAATCTGGCGACCGCGCCGGTCGAGGAACGCACGCTGACCGGCCTGTCGCTGCTGCTGCAATCGACCGCGCTGCGTTCGGCACTGGCGCCCTATACGCTGGAAGGGCCGTTCGGCCGGCTGCTCGACGCCGCCGAAGACGATCTCGCCATCGCCGACGTCCAGTGTTTCGAGACCGAAGTGTTGATGGGGCAGGCTGGCGTGGTCGCGCCGGTGCTCACCTATTTGTTCCACCGGCTTGAAGAACGCTTCACCGGGCGTCCGACGCTGCTGATCCTCGATGAAGCCTGGGTGTTCCTCGATCACCCGCTGTTCGCCGCACGCATTCGCGAGTGGCTGAAGGTGCTCAGGAAACGCAACGTCGCGGTGGTGTTCGCCACACAATCGCTGGCCGACATCGCGGATTCGACGATCGCGCCCGCCATCATCGAGAGCTGCCCGCAGCGCATCCTTCTTCCGAACGATCGCGCCATCGAGCCGCAATCGCGCGCGGCCTACGAGCGGTTCGGCCTCAATGACCGCCAGATCGAATTGGTCAGCCGCGCAACGCCGAAGCGGCATTATTATCTGCAATCGGCGCGCGGGAACCGGCTGTTCGAGCTGGGGCTAGGCCCGATCGGGCTTGCCCTGTGCGGCGCGTCAGAATTCGCCAGCCAGAAACGCATCGATGCGATCCTGGCCGAGCACGGCCCAGCCGATTTCGCCGCCCGCTTTCTCGAATCCGCCAGCCTCGAATGGGCCGCCGATCTGCTCGCCGATTTCCCTGGCCAATTCTCCTGATCCCCAACCTCCTGCCCCCGGAGACCGACCATGACCAAGCAAATTCCCCTCAAAAAGTGCCTCATCGCCGGCACGCTCGGCCTTTCGGCCACCGGCGCGCTGGTGATGAGCGTGATGGTGCCGAGCCAACCGGCGCGCGCGCAATGGACCGTGTTCGACCCGTCGAACTACAGCCAGAACATCCTGACGGCGGCACGCACGCTCCAACAGATCAACAACCAGATTCAGATGCTGCAAAATCAGGCGCAGAGCCTGATGAACCAGGCCCGCAATCTGACGACGATCAACTTCCCCGAGTTGCAGGCCCTCCAGCAGACCATTCAGCAGATCGACGTGCTGATGGGGCAAGCGCAGGGCATCCAGTTCCGCGTCACCAATCTCGACCAGCAGTTCCGGTCGATGTTCCCGACCAGCTTCAATGCCGCGCTCACCAACAACCAGCATGTGATCGACGCGCGCAACCGGCTCGACACCTCAATGGCGGCTTACAAGCAGACCATGACCGTTCAGGCGCAGGTCGTCGAGAACATCGCCGCCGATCAGGCGACGCTCAATGGCATCGTCCAGCGCAGCCAGGGTTCGCAAGGCGCCTTGCAGGTCAGCCAGGCGACCAACCAGCTCCTCGCGCTTGTCGCCAAGCAGCAGTTCCAGATTCAGACGCTGATGGCGGCGCAATACCGCGCCGACGCGATCGAGCGCGCGAACCGGACGCAGAGTCAGACCGACGCGCAGAGCGCCACCACCAAGTTCCTCGGTTCCGGCAACGCCTACACCCCTCAATAGACGAAGCCGGATCGGGCGGCGGCAGGTCTGCGCCTCCTTCCGCCGTCGTCGCGGGGCTCGGTCGCCCCTTGCTCCCCCCGGTCGAGCCCCGCGGCATCTTTTCCCTTCTTATCAGGACGCGACGCACATGGGCGATTTGAACGTCATCGATCAGTTCATGCAGGCTTTCATCCGCTACATCGACAGCGGGTTCGGCCTTCTGGGCGGCGACGTGTCCTTCCTGAGCCGGACGCTGATCGCGCTCGATATCACGCTGGCGGGACTGTTCTGGGCGCTCGGCGGCGAGGACAATGTGCTCGGCCGGCTGATCCGCAAGATCATCTATATCGGCGCGTTCGCGTTTATCCTGAACAGCTTCTCCACGCTATCGACGATCATCTTCAATTCGTTCGCCAAGGCCGGCTTGACGGCCGGCGGCGGCACGCTGTCGGCTGACGATCTCCTGAAGCCTGGTCGGCTCGCCGGCACCGGCTTCTCCGCCGCGTGGCCGCTGCTCCAGCAGGTCAACCAGTATCTCGGCTTCACGACCTTTTTCAACAACTTCCTGACCATCGTCGTGCTGCTGGTGGCGTGGGTGATCGTGATCCTCGCCTTCTTCATCCTCGCCGTGCAGATGTTCGTGACGATCCTCGAGTTCAAGCTGACCACGCTGGCCGGCTTCATCCTCGTACCGTTCGCGCTGTGGAACCGCACCAGCTTCCTCGCCGAACGGGTGCTCGGCAACGTGGTCAGTTCGGGCGTCAAGGTGATGGTGCTCGCCGTCGTCGTGGGAATCGGCTCCAACTATTTCCAGCCTTTCACCGCTTCTCTCGTGGGCACCGAACCCGACATCGGCAAGGCGATGAGCCTTGTTCTCGCCAGCCTCGCGCTGTTCGGACTTGGCATCTTCGGCCCCTCGATCGCGTCCGGTCTTGTCTCCGGCGCGCCGCAGCTCGGCGCGGGCGCGGCGCTCGGTTCCGTGCTCGGCGCTGGCGGCATCATGTATCTCGGCGGGGCCGGCGCAATCGGCGCGGCGCGCGGGCTTGCCGCCGCAGGTCTTGGCGCCGTGCGCGCCGGCACATCGATGGGAGCGGCGGCATCGACCGCCTACACGCTTGGGCAGGAAGCGGCAGGGTCATCGAGCGTCGGCGCGGGCATCTCCGGCATGGCGAGCGCCGTCGGCGGCGCCGCCCGGTCGCGCATGTCCGCCGCGCTCGGCATCGGCGAAGCCGCCGAGTCGGGCCGACAGGCCGCGTTCAATGCGCTCACCAACCTCACTGCTTCCGCCGCAGCCGGCGATTCCGAAGGCGGCGCCGGTGCTGTGCCCGGATGGGCGCGGGCGATGAAGGCGCAGCAATCCACCCGCCATCACGGCCAGGCCGCCATGCACGCCGTCCAGCAAGGCGAGCGCGGCGGCCACGGCGCAACTCCCGACATCAAGGAAAAGGACGACTGACATGCTCTTCAAGCGAGTGGTGCAGCGCTATGGGCGCACTCCCGCACCGGAAACACCCTACCAGCGCGCCGGCCAGCTTTGGGACGAGCGGATCGGCTCGTCCCGCGTGCAGGCGAGGAATTGGCGGCTGATGGCGTTCGGCTGTCTCGGGCTCACCACCGCGTTCTCCGGCGGCCTGCTCTGGCAATCCATGCAAAGCCGGGTCGTGCCCTATGTGGTCGAGGTCGATCGGCTCGGCGAGGCGCGGGCGGTCCAGCCCGCCGATGCCAACTATCAGCCGACCGATCCGCAGGTTGCGTGGTTTCTGTCGCAATTCATCAAGAACGTGCGCTCGGTTTCGCTCGATCCGGTGCTGATGCGCCAGAACTGGCTCTCGGCCTACGACTTCACCACGAAGCGCGGCGCGGTGTTCCTCGGCGACTATGCCCGCTCGGCCGATCCCTTCGGCCATATCGGCGAGCGCACCGTGTCGGTGCAGGTCACGAGCATCGTCCGGGCATCCGACAAGTCGTTTCAGGTGAAATGGGTCGAGACAGCCTATGAGCGCGGGGCGCTGGCGGGCACATCGCATTGGACCGCGATCCTGACCGTGATGACGGCGCGGCCGGCAAACGCCGACATGCTCCGCAGGAACCCACTCGGCGTCTATGTCGATGCGATCGACTGGAGCCGCGAGCTAGAACCCGCCGCGGCGACGCCCGCGCCTTCGGCGCCTCTGGCTAACATCCCCGCAGGCTCGCCGCTCGATCCGAACCTTGCCGCCCCGACCACCGATACGGAGATCCAGCCATGAAATCCGCCGTTCTGACGGCGGCGGCCTTGACCGTCGCCATGCCCGCCCTCGCGCAGACCGTACCCAGCATGCCGGTGACGACGCCAAACGCCACCATCACCGCGCCCGTAGCATCGGTCGCACCGTTGGCAGCACCGGCCGCACCGACGCCGGCAATCGCTGCCCCTGCGTCCACTCCGCCGGTCCATCACCGCTACCGGCCGCCGTCGCCGGCCGAACTGCGTGTACGCGCCGCCAACCGTGCCGCGACGCTGGAGCCGGCGGCTGGTGGCTACCTCAATGCGGTGCAGGTCTATCCCTGGAGCGAGGGCACGATCTATCACGTGCTCACGGCACCCGGCTCGGTCACCGACATTGCCTTGCAGCCGGGCGAGACGCTGGTCGCGGTCGCGGCCGGCGACACCGTGCGATGGGTGATCGGCGATACCACCAGCGGCAGCGGAGACACAAAACGCACCCATATTTTGGTGAAGCCCTTCACGAGCGGGCTGGCGACGAACGTCATCGTGACGACCAACAAGCGGACCTATCATCTGTCGCTGACCAGCACCGAGCATACCGCCATGTCGGCGCTCTCATGGACCTATCCGGCCGACCAGATCATCGCGCTCAGGGCGGCGGCTGAGCAGGCGCGGGCCGCGCAGCCGGTCGCGTCGGGCCTGTCGGTCGATCAGCTCCACTTCGGCTATGCCATCAGCGGCGACCAGCCGGTGTGGCGGCCGCTGCGCGCTTTCGATGATGGTCGGCAGACGTTCATCGAGTTTCCGGCATCGCTCGGCGTCGGCGAAGCGCCGCCGCTGTTCCTCGTCGACGCCAAGGGCACGGCCAGCCTCGTCAACTACCGCCTGCAGGGCCGCTATTATGTGGTCGGCCGGCTGTTCGACACGGCGGAATTGCGGCTCGGTCTCAAGCATCAGGACGTGGTGCGGATCAGCCGGACCGGCGATCCGGCGAGCGGGCGGAGGGGCTCGTGAGCGACGCCTCCACAGCCCAGCCCGCCAAGCTCGATCCCGAGACGCTGGCGATCCGCACGCGGCCGCCGCGCGCGATCCGGTTCAAGCGCGGCGTCATCATCGTCATCGCGGCTTGTCTGTCGGTGAGCCTGATCGCAGTGACATGGATGGCGTTGAAACCGCGCCTGTTCCATCGCACCGACGCGCAGCAGGAACTTTCGCAACCCGATGGGCGACCAAACAGCGATGTGCTGAGTGGTGCGCCTGCCACCTATGGCGATGTCCCGCGGCTCGGTCCGCCACTGCCCGGCGATCTCGGCAAGCCGATCCTCGAGCATCAGCAGTCGACGACGGCAGCGACCGATCCGGCTGCGCAGCAGCTTGAGCAGGCCGAGGCCGCTGAGCGCGAGCGGCAGGTCGCCGAGCTGAAGGCGGCCCGCGAGTCCAGCGTCTTGGTCCAGAACGGGCAGACGGGTGGTAGTGGCGATACGGTGCCGGCTGTCGCGACGCCGACCGCGAGCAGCGACCAGGCTACGCCCAAGCTGGCGCTCGATCCGGCCAACGATCCCAACGAACAGGGACGCAAGGAAGCGTTCGTTTCCAACTCCGATCCAGGCGGCGACGTGAATCCGCATGCGCTGACGCCGTTGCCATCGCCCTATACGCTGTCGGCCGGCAGTGTGATTTCCGCGAGCCTGATCACCGGGCTGCGCTCCGATCTTCCCGGCCTCGTCACCGCGCAGGTCACGGAGAATACCTATGACAGCGCGACCGGCCGCCTCCTCCTGATCCCCCAGGGCGCGCGGCTGATCGGCAGCTACGATTCCGTGGTGGCGTTCGGGCAGAAGCGAGCGCTGATCGTCTGGCAGCGCATCATCATGCCCGATGGTGGCTCACTACGCATCGACAATGTGCCCGCTACCGATCCATCGGGCTATGCCGGCCTTGCCGATAAGGTGGATTTCCATACCTGGCAGCTTCTGAAGGGCGTCGCGCTCTCGACGTTGCTCGGGGTCAGTTCCGAGCTGGCGCTTTCCGGGCAAAGCGATCTCGTGCAGGCGCTGCGCATGTCCACGCAGGATAACATGGCGCGCGCCGGCGACCAGATCACCCAGCGCAATCTCGGCATCCAGCCGACCATCACGATCCGGCCGGGCGCGCCGGTGAGATTAGTCGTTCATAAAGACCTCATATTCGATCGGCCGGGGAGCCGCTGACATGGTCGGGATCAAGCTCGCCAAACTCCCCGACCGCACGCCGGTCAAGATAACGATCACCGTGACGCCAGACCTCGCACGTACCCTCGGCGACTATGCCGAGGCGTATGAAGCGGCTTACGGCAGGCGCGAGGAAATCGCAGATTTGATTCCCGCGATGCTCGCTAGGTTCCTCGACAGCGATCGGGCCTTCCGCGGCGCTCGGCGCACGCCCGCGGAATGACGGGCCCTACGCAGGGACGCCGGGACAATGACCGCCCCGCCGCAAGAGGCAAATCCATCCGACCGCCCGGAGCGGTTGATCAAGCTGGACGAGGTTTGCAGGCGAGTCGGTCTTGGCAAATCGATGATCTACCAGATGATCAAGGACGGGCGCTTCCGCACCCGTACAAGATTTCGCCCTATGCCTCGCGCTGGAGCGAACAGGAGGTCGTTGCCTGGATCGCCGACGTCAAGGATGGGTTCGAGGGAAAGAAGCGCAAGGTGTGATCCACTATCCGCCCAGCGGACCGAAGGTGACTCAGTTTGAATTTTGACAATCGGCGGCTTTCAATACGCCGGGCTCGTAGAGATTAAGACATTTCCGTCATTCCTAATAGCGGTCGCCAACGGCAGCTCTCGTCAGAACCCGACATCCACACCTGCATTGCACTCATGACCACGTGCGACCAAGGCTGGCCGTAAGCTGCTTGGCAGCCTTCAGTCAAAGTCGCAGGATAGCTCCCGTTTGCACCAGATCGGAGCGGGCAGGATAGAATAAGGTTTGATCACAAAAGCAATTTCCGTCAGGTCCCTGGCGTGAGGGGGAAAGCGCAAAAATGGCATTCAACGAAGATCGCCAGATCCTGAATTTAACGGATAGCGAGCTTGAAGACCTGATCAAGAAGTGGCTTGCTAAGGTTGCGGACACCTATGTCGGATTCGAACGTCCAACCGCGTCGGCGGACATGGGTCGCGATGCCGTCGGCTTTCTCTCGGCCCACCGATACGACGGCGATTGGCACAACTACCAGTGCAAGCATCTCAAGGCGCCCTTAGGCAAGGCCGAGTTCGTCACTGAGCTAGGCAAAATCTTCTATTACGCCGACCAGGGCGAATTCACGCTGCCCACCAAATACATCTTCGTCTGCCCCAATTCGGCGGTCCGGGACGTCAAGAAGGTGATCGACCGACCGTCGCTCATCGCGGACTTCGTGATCAACAACTGGGACGCCTATTGCCTCAACGGCTTATCGACGACGCCATGTCCGCTGACCCCGGCGCTCACGACGGCGATCCGCGCATATGCGTTCGAAAATGTCGAACTCTGGAAGGCAAGTGAGCTCGTCGAGAAGCCCCAGATGCGGGCCGTCCTCCACGAACACCTCGACATCGATCCGGGCGAAGCCCCGAGGGTGCGGGTCGCTGACGTGCCGGAGGACGTTGCTGACGAAGAGTCCGCATATGTAACCCAGCTTGTGGCGGTGTTCGCCGCAGTTAGTGGCACGGCCTTCGCAACCTATGCGGAGGTCGTTGCCAACGCGACCTACGGCCCCCAGATCGTCAATGCCCGTCGACGGTACCTCGAACGCCAGGCGTTTCGACGCCATTTTCGCGACAACCTGCCGGCCAGCCAGATCGACAATGTCGACGAGGACGTGCACGAGACCGTGATCGATCGGTACCACGCGCTGGGCACGGCGCCCCTTTACGAGAGGCTTACGCAGATCATGGAGGTCGCCTCCGTCGCCCAGGTTACCGGCGCGCTCGGGCGGCACAATCGCGTCACCCCCAGCGTCAAACAGGGCGCGTGCCACCACTTCGCGAATGTCGGACGCATGCCGTGGGCCTGACCCTGCCCATTGCCCAACCGCAACTCTTCAACACGCCGCTCGAAGCAGGTGTGCGGGCGCTTCTCATTCTCGACGCCTTTGCCCCCCAGGCCTTCGACCTCGCGACCATGTCGCTACTGGACTATTACATCGTCCATACCGGCGACGCCGGCGGCCCACCCAGTCTTCACCCCGAGATCAATGCCCGTGCCGGCGAGTATTTCGTGCGCCGCCACCTGGTTGAAGAGGGTCTGCTGCTAATGGTCCGCGCATCGCTTGTCGAACAGGTTTTTGCTGGCAGCGGCATCGCGTTTCGGGCGCACGAAACGGCAACAGCGATGATCGATCTGTTCGGTAGCGCCTATAATCGCCGCCTCGCCGAAGCGGCTCAATGGCTGGCGCGGGAGGCTGCCGATCAAGGTGTCGACGTCTTCATCCAAGGTCTGAAGGACGGCCTGGAGCGCTGGTCTTACGAGATCGTCGGCAGGGCCGCAGACAATGTCTGACCGGCGCAGGATCATCATCGACCAACTGATGTTCACCGGCCCCGAGCGGACACCGGTTTCGGTTCAATTCAAGTCGGGCGTGAACATCATCTGGGGTGCTTCGAACACGGGCAAATCGTTTGTGCGCAAGTCGATCGACTACCTCCTTGGCGGAGAACTTCCGACCCTGCCCCCCGAAGGCAAGGGCATGGACAATTATCTCCTGTGGCTCACCCTCCCTGGCGATCAGAAAGTCACCTTGCGCTCATCCGCCTTGGGCGGTGACATCTACAAGGCCGACGGACATCTCCAAACCGTTGGTGAAGGCTCGCCCGGGTACGAGGTGTTCTCACGAAAGCACGTCAGCTCGCCCAACGTCTCGCGCTTTCTGCTCTCGAGCGTCGGCTACCGTGAAGCGCAGCTTTTGAAGAACGAACGAGCGGAAAAGGCGCCGTTCTCGTTGCGCGTCATCATGCGCTACCTCCTCATCGACGAAACGAGGATGATCGACGAAAAGAGCTTGCTGCTCGCGCACAACACCACCGTCACCTCGGAAGACAAGGGGCTCCTCAAGTTCCTCCTCACCGGTGTGGACGGCTCCTCGATCGCGCAAGTGCGGTCTGGAGATCAGCTCAAGGCTGCAAAGGAGGGGCAAATCGAGCTCCTCTCTCAGATGGCCGAGCACCTGCGAAAAGTGATCGACGATACCGTCGAGACCACTGCGGTCATTGCCGATCTGGCGACCGCCGAACGAGAAAAGGCCGATCTTCTCGAAACAGTGGAAGAGCGCCAGAACAGTCTGGACGCGCTAGCGCTCGAGGAGCGCCGCTTCTCCGATGATATTCAAGGCTACCAGGCGCGGATCGCGGAGCTGAATGCCCTGAAGGTGCGGTTCGATGAGCTCTCGCGCGTCTACGCCTCCGATATCGATCGTCTGGAAGGCCTGGAGGAAGGCGGCTTCCTCCTGCAACGCTTTGCCACGATCAATTGCCCGCTGTGCGGCGCGTCTCCCGACCATCAAAAGCACGACCATGGCCTTGGTGGCATCGAGGAGCAGCGACACGCCGTGGAGCTGGAGATGGAAAAGATCCAGGCCGAGGCCCGTGACCTCGCTGCCGCGACCGCCGATGCCGATGCCGAAATCGTCGAGGTTGAACGGCTCATCGTCGTGGCCACTGAAAGCCTGAACGAAGCGCGTCTCGCCCGAGTCCAGGCAGCACAGAGCGAGGTGTCGGCGCGATCCATCTTCCTCGGCGCCAGCGCGCGGTGCGAAAAGCTCGAATCCGACTTGGACAACAGGCGCCGGGTTTCCGACCTTGAGGCGCAAATCTCGCGGATCAAGGCAACGGCCGTGCAGTCGCGACAACGCGCCGACGGCATCGACGTGAATCTCGATCTATCAAACAGCGAGGCACACGAACTATCGACGGTGGTGAAGCAGGTCCTGAAGGCGTGGAACTATCCCGGCGCCGACGCGGTGCATTTCGAGAAGGGTGACCAAGACATCGTCGTCGATGGCAAGCGCCGCCGCGACAACGGCGCTGGCGTTCGAGCGCTCCTCCATGCCGCGTTCAAGATCGGCGTGCTCGTCTATTGCATCGAGAAGGGGCGACCGCATCCGGGTTTCGTCGTCCTGGATTCGCCGCTCTTCGCTTATCGTCCCGCGGAAGAGGATCGCTTCGAGGATCTCACCGACGACGAGCTGGAATTGCGAAAAGCCGATGTGGCGACGCACTTCTACCGGTACCTGCAGGCCATGGCCGACCAGGCTCAGTTCATCGTGATCGAGAATCACAAGTCCGATCAGGATGTCGTTAGGCCGTACGCGAATTATCAGTTCACCAAGAACCCAAGTGTCGGACGCGCCGGGCTTTTTGTTTGAGTCCGCACGCAGGTAGGGCGCGCGCGGCCAAAGTCAGTCACGGCTTCGCGGTAGGCGAATGGCTGGTTCTGGTAAAAGCTGCTGTTCAAAGCCCGATCGGCGAACAACGCATTCTGGTCGGGTGCCGGCGGAAGCGGGACGCCGCGTCGTGGGACATTTTTGCGGTTCCACAGCGAGGTGTCGAACGGCAGATCTTGCCAACAGCCGACATCCGGCGTTTGCTCGACCCGCACCGTAGAACGACGGAGATTGAGCCGAAGTACGAACCCGTTCCGTGCGAGGGGCGTGTGTGGTGAGGTTGATAGAACAGAGCAGGTAGTTCGCTTACGTTGAGAGCTGGTGGGTCGGAGCAGATCATTGAGGTTCCTTGGCAAACGGCGAGCGGGTCGTCGTGTATCGACCACTAAGAGGATATAGTCGTGATCAACGGTGCGCTGGAGAAGCCTTGGGCGATGCTGCCGGGGCCTAAATGGGACACGCCTCTACAAGCAAAGACGTGGCTCATCGAACAGCGCCGCCTGCTCGGATGGTCTCACAAGGATGTAGCCAAGGCCTTTTTCGAATGTGCCGTGCGGAGCGACTTGTACATCGGGCCTGGCGGTGGCGCCTTGTTCGATCGAGCGACCGAGAAGCGCGTCGCACGTTTTGAGCGGGAAGGTGAGCATATCCCGCACTGGGCATATTGGATGCCGCTCGTCATACAGCATGCCCAGGTGCCTCTGGAAGATCGCTGGGAATGGGAACGCGAGAATATTCCCGAACACGGCGATTCGCGCCGTGACCGAGAGGAAGAGGAATATCATTCCCGGCTCTTCGAACTCGATGACAATGAGATCGCGTTGATTACGCGTTTCCGCGAGATGGATGCAGATGAACGTGACTTCCTCCGCTTTCTCGCCGAGCCCAAGATGCTGCGATGGTGGATGGATATCGTGAAGCGTGCGCATGAACGGGGTACGGATCTGGTCGCGCTCCTAGACGAAACACTGTCGCGGTCCGTTGCCGGCACCTGATGGAGATCAGGCGGTGACCGGGTTGTCCGTGCAGATTCTCATTCCCGTTATCGCCTCGCTCGGCGCTGCACTGGTCGCCAGTATCGCGAGCTATGTCGCGGGGCGCGGAATGCGTTCGCATGAGTGGAAGCTTGGGCTCGTCCGCGAGCGGCTGCTGGAGCGGCAACGGCTCTATGCAAAGTTCATCGCGGAAGCGGACCGCAATGTGCTGCTCATCGCAGGGGTCGGTACGAAGTCGATCGACAACGTCATGCCATTGCTTGCGCTCTATGCCGAGATATCCCTTCTCTCCACGGATGCCGTACAGCAGCGCGCGAAGCGGGTTTGCGATTTAGCGATTTCTGCCAACGGTGTCGAAAGCAGCGAGCAGGATGGCGATCACTTCGCGGCGAAATCCGCGTTCGTCGATTCCGCCCGGAGCGAACTGAAAGCGATTGAAGCAGGCGCGCGCTCGGCAGCACCCTGACGATGGGTCCGGCCGTGCCGGACTTGGTCCTATTCGACGATCTTTAGCACGCACTGCGCTCATCGTCGCGGCACCGGTATTGCAATTTGAATGAACCAGCGTAGTTTCTGAACCGCGCCGTCATCGTCGGCGCGGCCGCTGCCTTGGCGAAGGATCATTGATCCAACGAATTTTGCTCTGTTGTGACCGCAACTTTATTCGGCCGCCAGAGAGATGAGCAGCGCATCTTCAAGGCCGGAATGAAGGATGCGACGATGTACTCCACTCTCGATGGCGCCAAAAAATGCGCCAAGCAGCTCAAGCGCCTCCTCCAAGCGAGTGCGATGATTTTTCCGCTGTCCGAATGCCAGAACGCCGTCGCGTTGGCGGGTGGCTATCGCAATTGGCACGATCTCAACGCCCGGGTCGGTCAGCAGCAGGGCGCAGCCCGTCCGTATGATTATTGCGGGAATCTGATCGAGGCGCTGCCGCAGCCCTGCCATCGTCCGGTTTCGGCCTCTCTCGATCGGAAGAGCAAGGGCGCGCTGACACCCTCCGACCTGTGGGTGCGCGATGTGCTTCCCTATGCCCTCAGTCTTGAGATCGTTCTTCGGGCGAACGCATCATTGCTGCGGCCTCGGTCGGGTCCGGGGCAGCGGTTGCGCCTTGCGATCGTTTCAGGAATGCTCCTGAATGTCGAAGGCGGTTCCGGCTTCACACCCAAGCTTGATCCCAAACGGCTATGGCTGACCTTCGAGGGCACGCCTGCATCGATACTGCCCAAACTCGCGCGCGATCCGAAATTCGATATCGCTCTTCGTTCTCTAATCGATTCCGGCATCTTGATGATCGAGAAGGACATGACGACGATCCAGATCGCGGGCGGCTCGGAACTGCACGCAGAGATTCTGAGCCGAGCGTCGCAATGGGGAAAGCCGCAGACACCGCCGGTCGACTATGAGCGGATGGACGACGATCTGGCAGCCGCGCTCGCACATCAAGAGGGGATCGAATGGCGCGATGCTGGTCCCAAAGTCCCTTACGATGAACTGGAGCATCGAGGGGTCCTCCTCCAGAGCCGCTATTCGGTCGCACGCGAATTTCAGGCGATGAAGGCGGTCGTCGACGCCATGCCAGATGACGTGCGGCAGAGGGTCTCAACAATCTGGTGCGATTCCAAAGCCTCGGCCGTCTACAGCGTCACGGTTACGCTCGGGATGGATCGACGCGGCCTTGCCGACGACATCTGCGACTGTTTCCGGACTGCCACAACCGGCTTCAACGGCATTTCCGTCGAACATGGAGACGACCAGCACTTCTTTGATCCCGAATGGCCGGGCGATGAAGAGCTTGAGCTACTGGCCTGACCTGAAGGGGCCGCCCTGAAAATCGATATACTCGCCGACGATGGGGATGAGCGCATCCGCCGTCGCCGGCGTGTAGGACGGCGAATGGCACAACAGGCCAACATCGAACGGTGCGGTCGCGGCGAAGTCGTCCAATGTCGCCGTTGCAAATGGAACGGGCGCCAGGGCTAAGTCCGGCGCCAGTTTGACGAGGCGCCAATAGTCTGGCGAGGCGCCGTCCGCCGGCAGGTCTGGGCGCGTATATGCCTTCATTTCGATAGAGCCCGATTCAACGTCCCCATTGCGGAAGTGGATCGCTGTCAGATCCTTTCCGCGCCGGGCCGGATGGACGTAGGTCAGCGCGGAGATGAAGTCCGCAGCGAGCGCATAGGCGAGCCAACTGCCCAGACTGAGAAGGTGATCGCCGCGCTTCGGTTCGCGCCGCTCGGCGAGGGGCAAACCGACGTGCTCGATCAGGTCCACCCATGATGCATCGCCCATCCCGAGATCAGCGTGCGCATCGACATGGATAACCTCGAGCGGTCGGCACGCATCGCCCACCAGCGCGCGCATGACGTCGAAGGCGCCGTCATGATCCTCCACGAACCAGCCCGGGATCGGGTGGTCCCTGGATAGGCCGCACTGGCGCTCCAAGAAATCGCGCAGCCGCGCTTCCGTCCATGGCTGATAAGCCTCGGGATCTAGGCGCTCTCCGCCGTTGCGATAGAAGGCGACGGAACTGAGGAAGGCATCAAGGTCGATGTCGAGGAAGCGCATGGCGAAGGTTTGCAGGGTTGGCGGAAGCGGCGCAAGCAGACACCACCAGTCGTTCGCTCAATATGGCGGATTGGTAACGGCCAGCGGGTGCGGGTCGGCGAGACCCCAGAACCGGGTGGTCGCACGGATATAGCGCACGAGGTCAGCCTTTCGAAGGCGAAGATGTTCGCTCGCAACGGGTGTGCCCGGCAGCAGGTCGAGATAATCCGTGGCCGCGTCGTCCCACAACTCGGGCGCCAGCGCGCGCAGCCTGTCACAGGATTGTCCCTCGCCGTGGCGCACGACATTGGCGGCGACGAACATCTGCGTAAGATCCTCGCCCAGCCGATCGATTGCCAAATCGACCCCAGCCTCTCGCGCGCACCCTGTCAGTAGCGCCTCGAACCCGCGGAGCCGGCTCATATCGGCCTGGCCCAGGTCGTGGATTGCGCGCGCCCAGATACTCATCTGCCGCTCGAAGACGCCGGCCAAGGTCAAGGTGAACGCCTTGGCGGCTTCGTTGCCGGTGTAGTTGTCGACCTGCGCTGCGGCGCGGTCGAGGAACTGATCAAGGGTCGCGGCTATCCCGGTCTCCAGCGCGGGATGGTGCGGCAGGTTTTCCAGCGCGGGGAGGATGACCCGCTCGAACAGTCGCGCTAGATTGGCTTGGAAGACGCGCGGCAGCGCATCCTTGGTCGCGTCCATGAAGAATTCCCCCGCAGATTGGGCGTCTCGTGAAGTGAATGACTATCATCGGCTTGCCAATCGTCAGCGCGTTGCTGACATCCAGCGTGCCGGCAGGGGAAGGATAAGCCCTCGCATCGGTAGGGAGCCACGACGGACGCAAGCGCGAGATGACCGATACGCCGCCTGACATTGAGCGCCTGATACAGGATGTGCTCGCCGATCTCGGCTTCGACGCCGATGCTGCGGAAGTCGCCAGACGCGTGCGCAAACTCAATCACGGGCTCCCGGCCGAGGACGAATTTGCCGTTATCTGTGCCTGGCTTGGACGCACGCGGCTGCTGCACAAGCTCGACCAGCACCAAATCCCAGCCCGGTCCAAGTCCGATTTCCAGGTGCCCGATATCCTGGCGATGTTCGAAGCTGGCGGGTCGTTCCTGATCGAGGTCAAGGTCTGTAACGATCGGACGCTGTCTTTAAAACCGGACTATTATGCCCGCCTCATGCGCTACGCAGACCAGATGGGCCTGCCGCTGCTCCTCGCCTGGAAGCATTACTCGCTGTGGACCCTGGTGGACATTCGCCACGTCACGCTTGCTCGCAAGAATTTCAACATCAGTCATGGCGAGGCGATGCGGCAGAATCTCCTCGGCATTCTCGCTGGTGATGTCGCGTTTAAGCTGGCGGAAGGAGCCGGCATCCATCTCGACATCGCCAAGGAGCAATTGATCGAGACTCGCCAAACCGACGACGGTTTCGAGGAGACATGGCAGATGCGCGTGACGGGCGTGCATTTCACGGTTGGAGGCGGCGCGGTGCGGACTGATCTCCATCCGGAAACCACCCAGCTCTTGGCGACATGGGATCTCGAACCCTTTGAAGAGCATTCACCTACTCACATCCGCCAGAGCTTCACCGTGGGCGCGGAAGGTGTCGAATTCGCGCACCGGGCGCTTGTGGGCCTGTTGGCGTGGGAGAAGCGTGCGGATGAGCCGACAAACTGGCGAACCTTGCTTCGATCACCCGAGATCACCCGCAGTATCGCGCATTTCGGCGCCGCGCTTGAACGCGGACTGGCCGAGGGCGTGGTTCACAACATCCTTCACCAGCAGCCCGTCATCATCCCGGACTTCATTGGTCAAGAAAACTGAGTTTTCATCGAATCATTGAAAACATAACTCAGTTGATATACGTCGGCGTCAAAGGAGATTGCCGATGGCCATGACCGGAGACGAGCTCAGGGCGATGCGCGTCCGCAAACGATGGACGCAATCGCAGCTCGCCACCCATCTGAAGGTCACGCCGCAATATGTCGGCATGATGGAGCGCGGAGAGAAAGACATTCAATCCCATGTCGAGGATGCGGCGCGTAGCGCGATGGACGATCCCGATCATCCCGATCTCTACGTCCCCGATGGTGCGCTTTATCGGGAGGCCCAACAGGCCGTCCTCACCGCCCTGCGCCAGCATCCCGATCTGAGCCTGAATGGTTTTCGCTACAACGGCTTCGACAAGGATCCGTTCGAAGGCGCAAAATCCGAGCATGACAGCCGGGCTCGCCTCTTTTCGGATGACAGCTTGGCGCAGGTCGCGACAGCTATCCGCTGGATCGACAGCGTCAAGAAGATCAAAACCTATAAATGCGGCTCCTATGGCGCGAAGCACCGAGCTGAAAAGTGGGGCAAGGAAAATGGCCTTGCTTCATATGTCGCCAACGGCGCGCTGATCGCCGCGGCCGTTCATCGCAAGGTCGGCCTTCGCCGGGAACAGAACAATCCGAACGCCGAACTGGCCCTGGACCCCGATCCGATGCCGGAACCGAAGTCCGGCACCTTCGCGCACTGGCTGCACAAACAGGTCAAGCGGAATGACCCCATCGGCGATCTCGCCCGAGATGCGGCGCAGGACCGTAGTTTCCCGGTGGATACCAGCAGCGGCCCAAAGCTACGGTCCTATATGCGGTCCTGCTGGGCGAGCGACGCAGCGATGGCCGCGCTTGATGACGCGCTAACGGAATGGCGCGGCACCAAGAAACGCCGCGTCACCAAACCCTCAGCCGGTCTTTGACAGGGGACTCATGGGCGCGCGCAACCAGAAGCTCAGCAAGGCGGCATTTCTCCTGCGGCATCCGCGTTGTTGTTTTTGCGGAGGGCGCCGCCCGGCCGTCGAGCGGGACCACGCGCCGGCACGGATCGTGTTTCGCGGCAAGCACGGGCCTGACCAGTTTGAGTTTCCCGCCTGTGCCGAATGCAACCGGGCCGTGGCGCTGAGCGAGCATGCGCTGGCCGCGGACTGGCTTGAACTGGTGGTGAGCGGAAATTCATACGGAGATGCTGGCAGCAGGCACGATAGGTTGATCGGGAAGCCACTTTCGATTAGACTGACTGCGCCGGCGAATTGGCTGCGAAAGCCGTCATTTCAAGGGGAAATTGCCCGGTTTCACCGTGTGGCCCTCAACGTGGCTCCAAAGGGTCGGACCAATATTCAGGCGCCAAGAATCAAGCACTTACAGCCTGAATGGGAATCCCACCCTCTCCGCCAGCCTCGCGCCGCGGGAAGCAATCCAGCCGCATCCATGCTGGATTGCTTCGTCGCTTCGTCTCTCGCAAGTCGGACCGGGATCGTCCCACGTTATGATCAGCCGGCTTCGGCGCTCGGGTGATAGCGCTTGACGCGGTGCAGCGTGTTCTTGTCGGTGTGGTGCATTTCCTCGCCGGTGGCGGCGAGCTTCAGCAGCAGGTCGGACGTGTAGCTGATCGTGCCGTCGTCGTTGATCGTGAAATTGCTCTTGAAGTCGCGGATTTCCGCGCGTTCCAGCAAGTACTTGTTCTGCAGCACGCCATAATGCGGCTCGCCCGGCCTGGCGTCGAACGTCAGCACCTTGTCGTGCGGCCCGGCGCTGCTGCCGGCGAGAATCGCGATGCCGCGGCCGAACACCACGGTTCGCATGACTTCGCCGTGCGCCTTGTCCCACAGCAGGAAGCCGACCTCGTCGTGGAACGGGTCCATCGCCTCCTCGCCGTGGCGCCACGCCGTCATGCTGTAGTGAAGGCCCCACAGGACTTGCTGGCCGTTCTCCTGGACCGGAATCGGCTTGAAGTTGGCCTTTTCGAAATAGGTCGTCTCGGTCGTCCAGTCGTCCTTGTTGTGATACGACCGGTCGACCCCGACATCGCCTTCCCATTCGCCGACGAATGGCGTCAACGGCCCCAGCTTCCGCGAATAGGGAATATCGCTCGACATAATGGCACCCTCCTCTTTTCCGTTCTCGAGGAGTCCACGCTAGCACCGCGCTGGCCGAAATGGCTAATGAAGCCTGTCCATCAGGCCGATTGAGGCAGGCTATCAAGCGACGCGCGGCTTACGCCAGCCGCGCGCGTTCCAGTTCGCCGCGCAGCACCGCGGCGCGCGAGCGCAGCAGGTCGCGCCGAGCGATGATGCCGACCAGCACCCCACTCGTCGGATCGACCACGCAGATGCGGCCGGCGTCCTCGGTAATCATCATGTTGGCCACGGCATCGCCCGGCGTAGTCGGCATCGCCACCGGCAGCGAGCGGTCGGAGAGGTGCTCGGCGAGCGTGCCTTCGTCGGTCGCGCTCTGCTGCCAGCGCAGCGCGTCGGAGCGCGAGACGAGTCCGATCGGCCGGTGCTGGGCATCGACGACGGGGTAGCTGCGATGCTTCGCCTCGCTCTCGAAGAAGCGCATTGCGTCGACCACCGGCATGTCGGCGTCGAGCGTGACGGGATCGCGCGTCATGACGTCGCCGGCGAGCCCCAGCGCCAGCGGGTCGACGGCGAATTCCTGGCTGATGTGGCGGCCGCGGCGCGACACCTTCTCGGTCAGGATCGAACGCTTGAGCACCAGCACCGCGACCGCGAACGCAGCACCCGAGGCGGCGACCGATTGCGGCAGCGCCGGGAAATGGCCGGTCAGCTCGACCGCGAACACCGCGGCGGTGAGCGGCGCGCGCATCGCCGCGCTCATCACGCCGGCCATGCCGATCATCGCCCACGGGCCTGGGCCGCCAGGCAGCCACAGCCCGGCGACGCCGCCTAGCGCACCGCCGATGATGAGCAACGGCGCCAGGATGCCGCCCGACGTGCCCGAGCCGAGCGCGACCAGCCAGACCACGGCCTTGACCACCAGCAGCAGCACCATCGCGTCGAGCAGCAGCCGCCCGTCGAGCAGGTCCTGGATATTGGCATAGCCGGCGCCGAGCACGCGCGGCTCGATCAGGCCACCGATGCCGACGACGACGGCGCCGAGCGCCGGCCACCACATCCAGTGAATCGGCAGGCGGTGGAAACCGTCCTCGATTCGATACAGCGCGCTCGACAGGCCACTGGCCAGAATGCCGGCGACGACCCCGATCCCCGCGGCAATGAGAATACCGTATACCCCGGCCGGCACCGCGGCGTCGAACTGGAACATCGGTCCCGACGAGACCAGCAACGGCCGCCAGGCGTAGGCGACCAGCGAACTGACCAGTACCGGCACGAAGCTGCGCGGCTTCCATTCGAACAGCATCACCTCGACCGCGAGCAGGATCGAGGCGATGGGCGTGCCGAAGATCGCGGTCAT
>Ga0164242_10000856_pt1 | contig 36259 bp, 30 predicted proteins | sample OricomgcompostMG_FD_108783 | JGI IMG/M metagenome (GOLD analysis project Ga0164242, IMG submission 108783) | Miracle-Growth compost microbial communities from Emeryville, California, USA - Original compost - Miracle growth compost (MG) ... | reverse complement strand
CTCATCGACCTGGGCAATCCACATCCACGGGCTCGGCGGCACCCGAGCCGGAACCCTGCGCGGCGTACAAGTCGCCACCGAACTCGGATACACGTCACTCGCCGTCAGCTACCGCAACGACGGCGACGGCCCCACCATCGGCAGCGGCCGCGCAACACTCGGATGGACCGAGGCCGACGACGTCGAAGCAGCGATCCACTACGCACTCCGCTGCGGTGCTGACCGGGTCATACTCTTCGGCTGGTCGATGGGCGGGACCATTGCACTCCAGCTCGTGCTACGACCACACCTCAAGCCATTTCTCGCGGGACTCGTGCTCGACTCACCGGTGCTTGACTGGCGACGCGCGATCCGAGCGAACTGCAAGCACGCAGGGCTGCCCGGATTCGCCGAGAAGCTCGCGATGCCGTGGCTGGAAAGTGCTCCTCTCGCGCGGCTGCTCGGGCTACCGAGCGAAATTCCAATCGACGCGATGAGTTACCGAACCTCGGCGAAACGACTTACAACTCCCACGCTGATCATTCATGGCGCGGGCGACCTTTCAGTGCCAATCGACGCTGCGGCTGATCTACGCGACATGCGTCCGGACCGTGTCGAGCTGTATCAGTTCAATTCGGGACACACCGTGAGTTGGAATCGAGAGCCCGCGGCCTGGCGCACCACGGTGTCACACTGGCTCCAGCGAACGACCTGACATCGAGCGACGTTCTACGATCGGCGGTCACGACCCATTGAGGACCGGAAAAACCCGGCTCAACAGGGTCTGCACCGATATGATCAATGCGGAACCATAGGTGGCCCACAAGGAGGAAGGCGCTTGACCGAGCCCTGGCTGTCAGCCGATGACATCGCCGCGCACCCCGGAGTCACCAAAGACACCGTCTACACGTGGATCGCCGAGAAGAACATGCCCGCCCACAAGGTCGGCAGACTCTGGAAGTTCCAGGCCAGCGAGATCGACGACTGGGTACGTAGCGGCGGAGCCGCGCAGGACGAGCCGGAGGCGCGCGCATGAAGTTCATCGACAATGTCTCGGACCTGCTCGGTGACGACCTCAAGTCTCAGCTGCGGCCGGGCTCGAAAGTCAGGATCGCCGCATCGACATTCTCGATCTTTGCCTTCGAGGCACTCCGAAAGGAACTGGAGCAGATTGATGAACTCGAGTTCATCTTCACTTCTCCTTCCTTCGCTCCGGACAAAGTGACGGACAAGCTCCGCAAAGAGAAGCGCGAGTTTTTCATCCCAACACAGGGGCTCGCAGAGACCACCCTTGCGGGCTCGGAGTTCGAAGTACGACTCCGCAACAAGCTGACGCAGCGCGCCATCGCGCGGGAGTGTGCCGAGTGGGTGCGAAAGAAGGTCAAGTTCCGCTCGAACGCCACGGGCAAGTCGATGCAGCAGTTCGCCGCCATCGACGATCGTGCAGTGTATGCGCAGCTTCAGGGCTTCACGACCTCTGACCTCGGGTATGAAGCGGGGTCCGCGGTGTCGAACATGCTGAACCGCTTCGACGAAGCCCCCATGACGACCACGTACATGGACGTGTTCGACCAGATCTGGAACAGCCCTGAACAGGTCATCGAAGTTACTCAGGCAGTGCATGACCACATCGCCACGGTGTATGCAGAGAACTCGCCCGCACGGATCTACTTCGTCATCCTCTACAACCTCTTCTCTGAGTTCCTCGACGACATCAGCGACGACGTCCTGCCTAACGACCGCACCGGCTACCTCGACACTAAGGTGTGGCAGAGCCTCTACAACTTCCAGCGTGATGCCGCCACAGGCATCATCAACAAGCTCGAAACTTACAACGGGTGCATCCTCGCCGACAGCGTCGGCCTCGGTAAGACTTTCACCGCGCTGGCTGTGATCAAGTACTACGAGCTGCGCAACAAGTCGGTCCTCGTGCTGTGCCCGAAGAAGCTCGCCGAGAACTGGACGAATTACAACGCCAACCTCACTACAAACCTCTTCGCCAGCGACCGCTTCAACTACGACGTCCTGGCCCACACCGACCTCTCCCGTACGAAGGGGGAGTCACTCGGTCTGCGTCTGGACCGGATCAACTGGGGTAACTATGACCTCGTCGTCATCGACGAGTCGCATAACTTCCGCAACGCAGACTACTCCGAGGAAAAGGAGTCGCGCTATCAGCGGCTCATGCGTCAGGTCATCAAGGAAGGCGTGAAGACGAAGGTCCTCATGCTCTCCGCGACGCCAGTGAACAATCGCTTCAACGACCTCAAGAACCAACTGCAGCTCGCCTACGAGGGTGAGTCGGAGAACCTCTCCGAGCACCTGAATCTGTCGACCTCAGTTGAGAAAGTCTTCTCGGATGCTCAGAAGGTCTTTAACGAGTGGTCGAAGCTCGATGCGGAGCACCGCACGACCGCTCGCATCCTGCAGATGCTCGACTTCGACTTCTTCGAGCTTCTCGACTCCGTCACGATCGCAAGGTCGCGCAAGCACATCCAGGCGTTCTACGACACGACCGAGATTGGCGCGTTCCCGGAACGTCTTGCCCCTCAGTCGATCCGCAAGCCGCTCACGGATCTCGATGGCGTGCCGAGCTTCAACGACATTTTCGAACAGCTCCAGTCGCTTACTCTCGCCGTCTACACGCCACTGGCATACGTCTTCCCGAGCCGACGGTCGAAGTACGAGGTCGACACTGGTAACGGCAAGAACACTGACAATTTCCTGGCGGGCAAGGGCCAGTTCGGTCGTGAGCAGGGGCTGAAAAAGCTCATGACCGTCAACCTGCTGAAGCGGCTCGAGAGTTCCGTTGAGGCGTTCCGACTCACGCTGCAGAAGATTCAGGGGTCCGCCAGCACCACGCTCGCGCGAATCAGTGCACACGTCGGGAACCTTGCCGAGATGGTTCCGAACCTCGACGATATCGACTTCGATCTCGACGACGAAGATGATGCGAACATCGAAGCGCTCTCATATGGGGAGAAGCTGAAGATCGATCTGGAAGATATCGATATTGAGTCGTGGCAGCGCGACCTTTGGAACGATCAGGAGACGCTTCGCGAGTTGCTCGACGAGATGCACCGTATCACACCTGAACACGACACAAAGCTTCAGGAGCTGAAGTGCCGGCTCCAGCACAAGGCGCAGCACCCGATGAATGACGGCAACCGTAAGGCTCTCGTCTTCTCGGCCTTCGCAGATACCGCTGACTATCTCTACCGCGAGTTGGGTCCGGAATTCGCGAAGGCCGGTCTCGAGTCAGCAGTCATCACCGGCGGTAGCCACGGTTCGAAGACGACGCTGGGAACGGGCTTCGACTTCCAAGAAGTCATGTCGCTCTTTTCTCCGCGATCGAAGCAACGCGACGTGTTGATGCCGGGCGAAGCTCGCGAGATCGACATCCTCATCGGCACCGATGTCATCAGTGAGGGCCAGAATCTCCAGGACTGCGACTACCTTGTCAACTACGACATTCATTGGAATCCGGTCCGCATCATCCAACGCTTCGGCCGCATTGACCGTATCGGCTCCACCAATAACGTCATTCAGCTGGTGAACTTCTGGCCCGACATCACGCTCGACGAGTACATCAACCTCAAAGACCGTGTCGAGAGCCGTATGGTCATCGCCGACCTCGCTGGCGTTGGCGACGACAACATCCTCGACCCCAACAGCGCCGACGCGACCTACCGCAAGGAACAGCTGCGCAAGCTCCAGGACGAAGTGATCGAACTCGAAGACGTCCGTGCAGGTGTCTCGATCACAGATCTCGGCCTCAACGATTTCCGTATGGACCTCCTCGGCTATGTCAAGGAACACGGCGACCTCGCCAATGCGCCGAAGGGGGTTCACGCAGTTGTGCCGGCGGCTCCGGAGCAGGGGCTTGTACCGGGCGTGATCTTTGCGCTGCGGAATATCAATGCGAGCGAGGAAATCAATCGCGGCAACCGACTCCACCCGTACTACCTCGTCTATCTCGACGAGGAAGGAAACGTGGTCTCGGACCACACGGAAGCCAAGCACCTCCTCGACCTGCTGCGGGCTGGGAGTCGATCATATGACGAACCCGTCGCGGATGCTGTTCGGATCTTCAACGAGAACACCCGAGAAGGCGTCGCCATGGAGCGTTACTCGGAGCTCCTTACAGATGCGATCAAGTCGATGATCAATGTCACCGAGGAACGCGACATCGACAGCCTGTTTAGCGCAGGTCCGACTACTGCACTCACCCAGTCGATCGCAGGCTTGGACGACTTCGAGCTGCTCGCGTTCGTCGCTATCGTCGATACGCAGGTCGGAGATACTACCAGATGACGGACATTCTGTATCGATGGCCAGAAGCTGCCCGAGTTGGTAGCCGTGTGCCGAAGGAGAAGCTGTACCAGCACGGACGGGTACCAACTTCGTTGCGCGAACAGTTCGTCTCGGATGTCGCCCGCATCACGTGGGCCTACAAGCTCGCAGAGCCCACGATCAATTTGCCCGCTACCGATGAGGTCGCTGAGATCCAAGTCTTCCGAATCGACATGAAGGGTGGCTCAGAAGTATCTGACCAGCTCCTCGCGGTGATCGACAGAGCGATTCCATCACCGATCATCTTCGAAATCTTCCGTGAAACCGCGGACGGACTTGAAGTACGAACGGTGGCCCAGATTAAGCAGCAGAATCAAAACACGTCGCATCAAGGTCGATACACCGGCACCATGTGGATGACTGACGACCATGAACGCCAACTTCTTCCGGCAGCCATCAATCTTTCCGCGCTCTACGTTGCATTGCTTGAGCCGCTGACTGACCTCCGAGCCCGTCCAGGCGAAGCGATGTCGGAGGTTGCTGACAGAATCGAAACGATCAGCAAGCTCGAACGAGAGATCGCCGCACTGCAACGCAAGATCAAGAACGAGAAGCAGTTCAACCGCCAGGTAGAACTTCAACGCACATTGAAGGCTAAGAAAGCCGAACTGGAACAGCAAAGGTAACCCCGTGGAGAAGCTACGCATGACGTCACCTGATCTTACCCAAGCCAATATCACGAAGATCGCTGAGATCTTCCCGACAGTGGTGACAGAAACGCTTGACGCTGACGGGAATGCTAGAAAAGCGATTAACTTCGACCTACTACAGCAGGAACTTTCCTCACATGTCGTCGATGGTGTCCAGGAGCGATACGAGCTTGATTGGCCAGGAAAGCGTGCGGCAGCCTTCGCCGCCAATGCCCCAATCGCAAAGACGCTACGACCGAGTCGGATCGATTCTGTCGATTTCGATTCAACGAAAAACCTGTTCATTGAAGGCGACAACCTTGATGTATTGAAGCTTCTTCAGGAGTCTTACCTTGGCAAAATTAAGCTGATCTACATTGATCCTCCATATAACACTGGCAAAGACTTCGTCTTTAATGATGACTACGGCACTGACGCGGGAACGTATCTGAAGGAGTCTGCCCAGGTCGCTATCGATGGCGAGCGACTGCAAGCAAATCCAGACTCCGCAGGGCGTTTTCATTCCTCATGGCTTTCGATGATTTATCCACGGCTGAAACTGGCAAGGAATCTGCTAAGCGAAAGTGGAGTGTTGATGGCTTCTATCAACGACTGGGAAGCCCCTCGCTTGCGTCAGCTACTTGACGAAGTATTTGGTCAGGCGAATTTCATGGGACAAATGATCTGGGAGAAAGGGCGTGAAGGAGGCAACGACAACGAAGGTTTTGGCCAACACCACGAGTACGTACTCGTGTACGCCCGTGATTCGGCACGTGCAGCCTCAGAGATCAGACTCGACCCCAAAGACACTTCGCGTCACAGGACGGAATTGCCAGAGCCAAATCGCGTAGCAGAGCCGGCAGAAATCTACCGCTCAGGTGAGCAATTCCAGCTCATCAACTTGAGTAAGCAAAAGGACTACACTGTCAAGATTCCGCTTTCCGATGGGTCCACCCTGACCTGGCCCTCGTACGCCCCCCAAGCAACAATTGATCGCTACCTCGAGCAGGGTAGGATATTTGTTGGCGAACGCGGTGTTCCGTATGTGAAATCCTTTTTGGCAGAGGAAGCAGGCGGCACAAAGCCGAGCACTCTTCTTGGATCTGAGTGGGGAACCACGAAAGCTGGCGGGATCGCCATTCGCGAATTGTTCGGTAACGGGAAGATCTTCTCGTACCCCAAACCTCCGAAATTAATCAGACGCCTTATTGAAATTAGTGGCGCGTCTGACGACTCAATCATTCTTGATTTCTTTGCAGGCTCATCATCGACCGCGCAAGCAGTGTTTGAAGCAAATCAAGCCGATGGCGGTCACCGGAGATTCATTATGGTTCAGCTGCCAGAGGATCTCGACGTTCAACTCTCGCGCGCTTCTGGAGTGACAAAGAAGTCCATTGAAGCTGCGATAGATGTCGCAAATGAGATAAACCGCCCACACACTATTGCCGAAATCTCTAAGGAGAGGATTCGTCGAGCGGGAGCGAAAATTCGTGAAGCCGATGCTCTTGCATCGCAAGATCACGATCTTGGCTTCAGGGCGCTGGTCGTTGACACCACGAACTTCACGTCTGCAGTGAGTACCCCCGATGGCACCTCACAAGGCGACTTGTTGAGCATGGTGGAGACTGTGAAGTCTGACCGGTCTGATGACGACCTGCTGTTCCAGGTTCTTTTGGATTGGGGTCTTGACCTCGCGGAGGAGATTCAGGCCGAAAGAGTAGGCGGCAGTACGATTTATTCGGTGGCAGATAGTGCACTGATTGCATGCTTTTCTCGGGATATTCCCACAGAGGTAGTGCGTGAGATTGCAACACGCCACCCGTTGCGAGCTGTCTTCCTCGACGCCGGATTCCCAAACGATTCAGCCCGTATCAACACCGAGCAAACATTCCACGAGATCTCACCCGAGACCCTTGTTAAGGCGATTTAGGCCGATGAAACTTAAATTCAAAGTCCAGGAATATCAATCTGAAGCGGTTGAAGCAACTGTTGATATTTTTCATGGACAGCCCCGTGTTGATGGAGTGAGCTATATTGTCGATCCTGGAGCTGGCGCCAATCCTGCCCTAATCGAGGACTCCGGCTTGCGTAATGCCGAAGTTCTCATCAAGCCTTCGACTGTCCTGAAAAATGTCCAACGGGTACAGCGGAAACGGGGCCTTCCGCTTTCGCAAAACCTTCACGACCCAGTGAAGGTATCTGCTGCACCTCTCAACTTTGATATTGAGATGGAGACCGGCACAGGAAAGACCTACGTTTACATCAAGACCATCATGGAGTTGCACAAGCACTACGGATGGTCGAAATATATAGTGGTCGTTCCATCCGTCGCCATCCGTGAGGGCGTAAAGAAATCTTTTGACATCACCGCGGATCATTTTCAACAGCACTATGGCACCAAGCCAAGGACTTTTGTTTACAACTCCTCACGCCTGCACGAGATTGAGAAGTTTTCCTCTGACCCAGGCATTCAAGTCATGATTATCAACACTCAGGCGTTTAATGCGACTGGGAACGACGCTCGACGCATATATGAGGCACTCGACGACTTTCAGTCCCGAAAGCCAATTGATGTAATAGCTGCAAATCGACCAATCCTGATCATTGACGAGCCGCAAAAGATTGAAGGAGATGCGAAGAAGCCGTCGAAGTCATTGAAAGCCCTCGAACGCTTCAATGCTCTTTTCGCGCTACGTTACTCGGCCACGCACAAAATTGAGCGCACCAAGGTACACAGACTTGATGCGGTAGATGCCTATAACAAAAAGCTGGTGAAGAAGATCGCAGTGCGTGGTATCACTGTCAAGCATCTGGCTGGTAGCAGCGCGTATTTGTACGTCGACGGCTTGGAGATCGGTAAGGGGCCGGACTTTCCGAAGGCTCGAGTCGAGCTCGAAGTCCAAACGACTCAAGGAATCCGTCGCAAGATGAAGCGACTGAGTCGAGGGAGTAACCTGCATGACATTTCAGGCGGTATAGAGGCGTACAACGGCCTCTTCATCCGTGATGTAGATGCGAACCGAGACATTATCGAACTCAGCAACGGTGACGTCCTCGGGGCAGGTGAAGTCAGTCAAGACCTAACGGACGACCTCAAGCGACGCATTCAGATCCGCGAAGTGATCCGTACCCACCTCGAGAAGGAACGTGAGCTTTTCGCACAGGACATCAAGACGCTTTCGCTGTTCTTCATCGATGAGGTTGCAAAGTATCGCGATTATGAACGTGATGACACCCTTGGTGAGTACGCTCGCATCTTCGAAGAGGAGTACGAGTCAGTACTGGCGGACTACCTTGGCCAGCTTGATATCGACGAGGCCACTGAACGATTTCGCGAATATGTCGAGGCGATCCCTGTCCGCGCAACACACGAGGGCTACTTCTCTATCGACAAGAGGACTGGCCACTCTGTTGATGGCAAGATCACCGCACGTGGCGACTTCGCAGGCCAGTCAGACGACGTCGACGCATACAATCTGATCCTCAAGAACAAGGAACGCCTCTTGTCGTTCGAGGAGCCCGTGCGTTTCATCTGGTCGCACTCGGCGCTCCGCGAAGGCTGGGATAACCCCAACGTTTTCGTCATGGGAATGCTCAAGAAGAGCGATAACACCACAACCCGCCGCCAAGAGATCGGGCGTGGTCTCCGCCTTTCCGTGAACCAGCATGGCGAGCGGATGGATAACCCCGTCACTGTGCATGAAATCAATGAGCTAACCGTGGTCACGGACGAGTCCTACACCGAGTTCGTCACCGCGCTGCAGAAGGAGATCGTCGAGACGCTGTCTGCACGTCCGCGTAAGGCAAGCGTGGACTACTTCGAGGGTAAGGAGATCACGCTCGACGACGGCTCCACGAGCGTCCTGGAGAAGACGGTCGCGCAGGCTCTGTACAACCACCTAATTCGTCACGACTACATCGACGACGACGGAGTGGTCACGCAGACCTATGAGGATGCCCGAGCCGGAGGTACCCTGGCGGAGCCCTCGTCCGAGGTTCTGAAGCCCGTCGTTGACTTCGTCTGGCCGCTCGTCGACGCGCTGTATCTCGATGTACCCAAACCGAAGGACGGCCGCAAGCTCAAAAAGATCCCGTTCAACGAAGCCAACTTCAAGCGCCGCGAGTTCCAGGCCCTATGGAACCGCATCAACCACAAGGCCGTCTACCAGGTCGAGTTCGACTCGGAAGAGCTGATCCGCAACTGCGTGCAGGTGCTCGACAAGTCCCTCAACGTCACGGTCATGCAGTACGTGGTGGAGAGTGGACAGCAGGTAGTCGGGCTCGACGTCGAGCAGCTGGAAGCCGGCACTGGTTTTAAGGTCACCGAAACTGAAGTGGCAGAGTCGGCGGTGTCGGCTGGATCGACGGTCAAGTACGACTTGCTGGGTGAGATCGCCGAGAAGACCCAGCTCACGCGGCGTACATGTGCGGAAATCATGACCCGGATCAGCCCAGGGACGTTCGCAAAGTTCAAGCAGAACCCCGAGCAGTTCATCACCGAGGCTGCCAAGCTCATCAACGAGCAGAAGGCGACGGTGATCGTCGAGCACCTCGCGTACAACGCCCTGGATGACACCTTCGACTCAGCGATCTTCACCGAGAACCAGTCAGCTCAGGACTTCTCGAAGGCTGGTGACAAGCTGAACAAGCACGTCTACGACTACGTCGTGACGGACTCCAAGATCGAGCGCGAGTTCGTGAAGAAGCTCGACGTCAGTACCGAGGTCGCCGTCTACGCGAAACTCCCGCGAGGGTTTTTCATCCCGACCCCTGTCGGCGACTACAACCCGGACTGGGCCATCGCGTTCAACGAGGGCAGCGTGAAGCACGTCTACTTCGTCGCGGAGACCAAGGGCTCGCTGTCGACACTCCAGCTCAAGGGGGCTGAGAACGCGAAGATCGAGTGCGCACGCAAGTTCTTCGAGCAGGTCAACCAGCGCAACCGCGACGACGTGAAGTACGACGTCGTGACCGACTACGACGAGCTCCTGCAGTTGGTGACGACTGCATGAGTGAGGAATGTCACGCACATGTTCCACGCGGGTCGGAGTTGTCGGCTCCGATAAGCCTGCGTCGTTCGGCAGTAATCCGAACTTTCGTTAGGCGCGGCCGCCTCTTGGAATGGAGTATTAATGGCAGTTGAGATGGGGCTGTGGCGAGCCGACGGTGACCGCCTCAGCCGAATCACGCCCACGGCGATCGGTCTTGAATCCCAGCTCGAGTCCTACATCGAGTCTGACCCGTCGATGCTTGGTGAAACTCTGTTGGTCATCGGACGGCAGGTCGCCACCGCGTTCGGAGGCTTCATCGACCTTCTCGCACTCGATGAGACGGCATGCGTGCATGTAATTGAGCTGAAGCGCGATAAGACACCACGCGATGTCACCGCGCAAGCACTCGACTACGGATCGTGGGTATCTGGTCTGGGCCGTGCCGAGATCCAGAGCATCTTTGAGGCATACAAGCCGGGGGTCGCACTCGAGGAGGGGTTCGCTGAGTGCTTCAATGAGACCTTGCCAGAGGAAGTGAATGCTTCCCAGACGTTCACGATCGTCGCTGCGAGCGTTGATGCTGCGACCGAGAGGATCGTCCGTTTCCTCAATGAAGACTTCGGCGTGCCGATCAACGTCGTCTTCTTCCGGCACTTCGAAGACAACGGAGCGAAGTACCTCGCCCGGACCTGGCTCGTGGAACACGAGGGCCAGCAGCCCACGGCAACCTCTCCTGCACGGCAGACGAAGACGCGAGAGGCGTGGAATGGCACCGACTGGTACGTGTCCTTCGGTGAAGACTCGGGTACACGCCAGTGGGCTGATGGGCGCAAGTACGGCTTCGTCTCTGGCGGAGGCGGGAAGTGGTTCTCTCAGACGCTGAAGAATCTCCCTGTCGGTGCGCGCGTCTTCGTCCACATCCCGAAGACTGGCTATGTCGGTGTCGGCACCGTCACAGGCGAAGCCCGCAGATTCGATCAGCTCCAGGTCGAACTCGATGGTGCCGAGCGCTTCGTCAAGGACCTGCCGTTGACTGGTTCGTACGCACACGAAGGTGACTCAGAAGACGAAAACGCTGAATGGGCAGTAGCAGTCGAATGGGTTCACACCGTGCCTCGTGAGAACGCGATCTGGAAGAACGGCATGTTCGCGAACCAGAACACCGCGGCCAAGCTACGCCAGAAGTTCACGATCGAGCAGGTCACCGAAGCGTTTGGCCTCGAAGACTGACCCTTCTCGCCACTCATACGCGCGATGAAGCGAACTGCCAGATGCTCAAGAGAGGAAGTTCTCCAGGACATGCTCCCAGACCGGTACGAGATCAAAGAGATTATCCATGCGACCGAGATCTCTCGGGTTTGTGTCGTCGAACGAGACGGCCAGGAGTTCGTTGCCAAGCTCCCTCCGCTCGGTAATGAGCATGCGGAGAAGAGGTTCGCGCGAGAGATCCTGGCACTTCAGCGCGCCGCTGGCCTCAATACGATTCCGCTGATCGACTTTGACGAATCCCGCTCTTGGTATGTGATGCCACGCGCCGTTGGTAATCTCGCGAGTTTTCCTGCACCATTCACCGTCGATGCTGCGATCGCTGTGCTGGAAGCCATTACCTCATCGCTTGCTCCACTGCATGCGGCAGGAGAAGTGCACCGTGATCTAAAACCGGGAAACATATTGTGGCTGCATGATGCTCAAGGCGGTAGGTGGGTGGTTGCCGACTTTGGGATCGTGCGCAATCCCGCCGGCCTCACGACGACCGGGCTCACGCGCACAGGCCGCTTCCTCGGAACTGACGGTTGGGCTGCACCGGAACAAAGCGTCGACGCTCACGCAGTCACTCCAACAGCGGACGTATATGCGGCAGGTCTTATCGCGGCATGGATGCTTACTGGCGTGCACCCGTCCGCTGGCGCTGTGGACCAGCTGGTTGGTAAGCCACTTTCGTCGGCAATCAGTCGGGCCGTAAGTGAGAAGCCTCACCGTCGCCACGCGAGCATGGACGCCTTCATGGCGGCGTGTCGCGCTGAGCTGGTGCAAACGAAGCCCAGCCTTGCATCGCTGATAGCCCAGGGGGCATTCAACGAAATTACGTCCGTGGGCATCACGCAGCCTGGAGTCCGAGATGCTCAGCTCGATGCGCTCGCAGCGTTGACTCCCCACGAGCGTGACAGGTGGTTTTCGGCCGAACAGGAGGGCCTCACTGACGTTCTTACCAAGGCGATTGACGGTTTGGTTGAGGACGTGAACATGATCTCGTTCAGCGCGACGGTCGATCCAATCCTGAAGCACGGGGTCGAAGTGCTCCACAAGCTCGCCCTGTCACAGCTGCCTGGAACGAGACAGTTCGCCGTGACGGTGTTCGGTGGTATCGCGGACATTCACCAGTTCGCTCCGGCCAGCTTGGCACTCGATCGAATCGACGCTTTGCCGATACAAGCCCAAGACACAATTCGGGCAGCCCTTCATGAGGCCGGAGCCTGGGACTTCTTCGCACAGATGGCTTCTGACCGGTTCCCGTCTCGTCGCCGTACACCACTGCTTATTGAACTTGCAGGCCAATAGCGCCTCCAGCCAGCCGAGATTGAGCCACCACGCGTCTGGCAGATCGAGGACGCCGGGCGCGGCCGCGCACCTCCTTCCTAACGGGAGGAGGTGCTGCGGTGACCGTTTCGATGCGAGTCATGTCCGCTGGCGACGGCTACAAGTACCTCCTGCGCACCGTCGCCACCGGCGACGTCGACCGTTCCCTCTCCACCCCACTGACCCGCTACTACAACGCCGAAGGCACCCCTCCCGGACGCTGGATGGGCGCAGGCCTCCCAACCCTCGGCAACGGCACCCTCGTCGAGGGCTCCGCGGTGTCGGAGGCGCAGCTTCAACTCCTCATCGGCATGGGCCGCGACCCCCTCACCGGCCAGCCCCTCGGCCGCGCATACCCCGTCTACAAGAACCCGGATGAGCGCGTCGCCGACCGCGTCAACGCGCTCGAACCGAGCCTCAGCCTGCAGGAGAAGGCCACCGCGATCACCCAGATCGAGGCCGAGGAGGCCACGAAGTCGCCGCGGCGTGCGGTGGCGGGATTCGACTTCACGTTCTCGGTTCCGAAGTCCGCGAGCGTGCTCTGGGCCGTTGCTGACGCACGTACCCAGCAGATCATCGCTGATGCTCACCATGCTGCGGTTGCGGAGATGCTCGCGTACATGGAGCGCGAGGTTGCAACAACGAGGACCGGTGCAACTGCGGGCGACGGCGCGGTTGCACAAGTCGACGTCCGCGGACTCATTGCAACCGCCTACGATCACTTCGACTCGCGTGCCGGTGATCCACATCTGCACACGCACGTGGTGATCAGCAACAAGGTGCAGACGGTGCTGGATGGCAAGTGGCGCTCGCTCGACTCCCGCCCGATGCACGCCGCTACCGTCGCGATCTCCGAGATGCACGAGGCTGTGTTCGCCGACCACCTCACCCGTGCCCTCGGTCTCGCCTGGGAGACCCGCGAGCGCGGCAAGGACCGCAACCCCGCATGGGCGATCGCCTCCGTACCCGAGGCATTGACGGCGGAGTTCTCGTCTCGGTCGCGGATGATCGATGAGGAGAAGGATCGCCTCATCGCCGACTACGTCGCCACCCACGGGCACCAGCCCACGGCCCGCACGATCATCCGCCTGCGCGCGCAAGCAACACTGTCCACACGTCCGGAGAAGACGCTGCATTCCTTGGCCGAGCTGACGGCGGTGTGGCGTGCACGCGCGAGCAAGCTCCTCGGCCGTGACGCGACGGCCTGGGCTGCCGATGCAATCCCAGCCGAGGAACCGCTCCTGCTCCGCGCGGACGACGTGCCACTGGACGTGGTCAAGTCAATCGCTGCGCGCGTAGTCGAGGTGGTGAGTGAGAAGCGGACGACGTGGCGGCGTTGGAATCTCACCGCTGAAGCTGCCCGTCAAACCAAGGGTTACCGCTTCACCAGCTTCGAAGATCGCCAGGCCGTTACCGAGTTGATCGCTGATGCTGCCGAGCACGCCTCCCTGCGGCTTACGCCGGTAGAGCTGGCGTCCTCTCCGCTCGCGTTCCGTCGTGAGGATGGGACGTCGGTGTTTCGGCCGAAGCACTCGACGATCTACACCTCAACAGAGCTCATTGAAGCCGAAGACCGGCTGCTCGACCACTCCCGCGCGTTCACCGCGCCCACGGTCACCGTGAACACGGTTGCACGCGTGTTGCAGCACCCGCGCCGAGGCGAGCACGCTCTCGGAGAGGATCAGGCCGCCGCGCTCACCTCGATCGCAGCCTCGGGCCGAGTGCTTGATCTCCTCGTGGGGCCGGCTGGAGCGGGCAAGACGACCGCGATGCGCGCCCTGCGCACCGCGTGGGAAGCCGAGCGCGGTAAGGGCTCCGTCGTCGGCCTCGCACCGTCCGCTGGTGCGGCCGAAGTCCTTGCGATGGATCTCGGGATCGCGACGGAGAACACTGCGAAGTGGTGGCAGAACCACCTCACCCACGGCGACACCTTCCGTCCCGGCCAGCTCGTCATCCTTGACGAGGCCTCTTTGGCCGGAACGCACACGTTGGATCGGATCACCGGGCTCGCAGCCGAGGCAGGCGCGAAGGTGCTGTTGGTCGGCGACTGGGCGCAGTTGCAGTCCGTCGACGCGGGCGGCGCATTCGGGCTCCTCGCACACGCTCGCGAGGACGTGCCCCAGCTCACCGACGTGCACCGCTTCACCCACGACTGGGAGAAGCACGCCTCCCTCCAGCTCCGCCACGGCAACACCGAGATCATCGACACCTACGCCGAGCACGACCGCATCACAGACGGCGACACCGAGCAGATGATCGACGACGCCTACACCGCGTGGAAGGCTGACCGCGTCGCAGGGCTCGCGTCGATCCTGATCTCCGACTCCAACGAGTCCGTCACCACCCTCAACGAGCGCGCCCGCACCGACCTCATTCTCGACGGCGTCGTCGGAGGCCCGCGGGAGGCGCTGCTTCGCGATGAGGCCCGTGCGGCGGCTGGGGACACGATCATCACGCGCAAGAACGACCGCCGTCTCACTGCCGGGCACGGGTGGGTTCGCAACGGCGACCGTTGGACGGTTCTCGACGTTCGCACTGACGGGTCGCTTCTCGTGAAGCGCGCCGGTGCCGAGCGGGGCTCGAAGGTGGTGCTGCCTGCTGAGTATGTGGCCGAGCACGTTGACCTCGGCTACGCGGTGACCTCGTACCGTGCGCAGGGCGTCACCGTCGATACCGCCCATGTGCTCGTGGATGCGTCGATGACGCGGGAGAACCTCTACGTCGCCATGACCCGCGGACGCCAGCTCAACCAGGCCTACGTCTCCGTCGATCGGCCCGATGACGCGCACGAGATGGCTCACCCCGCCGACAACGACGCAGCCACCGGCCGCAGCGTCCTCTACGGAGTACTCCAGCATCAGGGCGGCGAGCTCTCGGCACATGAGACGCTCACGGTTGAGCAGGAGCGCTGGGGCACGATCGCTCAGCTCGCAGCCGAATACGACACCCTCGCAGCCGCCGCCCAACACGACCGCTGGACAGACCTCATTCGCCATTCCGGCCTCACCGACACCGAAGCCGAGTCCGCACTCAGTTCGGATGCGTTCGGACCGCTCACCGCGGAGCTGCGCCGAGCCGAAGCCCACAGCCACGACCTCGATTCCCTGGTGCCGCGGCTGGTGGCGGCACGACAGTTCGATGACGCCGACGACATCGCCGCCGTCCTGCGCTACCGCCTCGCCGCCGCGACCAGCAGATACACGGGCTCCGGCCGCGCACGCACCACGCCGCGATTGATCGCCGGGCTCATCCCCGAAGTAACCGGGCCGATGCCCGAAGACATGCGGCGAGCTCTGACTGAGCGTCGGGAGTTGATCGAGATGCGGGCCGACGCAGTACTCGATCGCGGATTGGGCAACAGCGAGGGCTGGGTCGCCTGGCTCGGGTCGGTGCCGTCTGATCCACGGCGACTCGCGGCATGGCGGCGTTCGGCCAGGGTCGTTGCTGCGTACCGTGACCGCTACCGGGTCGAGGTAGATGCGACTCTTGGTGCTCCGGCGGAGTCGACGTCGCAGAAGCGCGACCGTGCCGCAGCCGAGGCGGCGTTGAAGGCGGCGCAGAGCGTGGCGCGGAAGCCGTGGCAGGAGCCGCCGTTGCGTCAGCGCGAGGCTCCTGGTCTTCGGCTCTGACGCTTCCTGAGTGTTGTCTTCACTGCGCTTGACCGGATGACGAGGGTCGCATAAAGTAGGGGTCAATACGACAGGCTCGCTTCTCTAAATGAGACGCGGGTCTGTTCTCTTTTAGTCGAGGTACTCCAACGTGGCACGCCTCGTGAGGATACCGAGTGCATGCAGAATCTGGACAGCTCCTACGCGAAACCCTTTCTGTCGATCCCTGCCCAGATCCGGCGGCTGCGCACGCGCGGCATGGACTGCGGCTCGGACGAATTCGCCACAGCCGTGCTGGAGCGGTACGGATACTACAGGCTGTCCGGCTACTGGCATCCCTACCGCCAGTTCCAGCCCGCACCTGCACCGGCGCTGAACGATGAAGGTCGCGAGAACCGCCTCGATACCTTCCGCCCAGGAGCCAAGCTGGCACAGGTGGTCTCGATCTACGATTTCGACCAGCAGTTGCGTACCAGGTTGAGCGCCTTGCTGAGCCAGTTGGAGATCTCGTTACGGTTCTTCATCGGCCACCGACTCGGTGCGATCGACCTGTTCGCGCATCGCAAGCCCGAAGTCCTCGGAGCGCTCCGCCCTGCTGAAGCGGATAAAGCACCAGAACCAACGACGACATACACCGACTGGCTCGATGAATACGAACGGCACGAGTCCCGAGCCCGAGACGAGTTCGTGCTGCACTTCCGCGGAAAGTATGGGCCGCACTTGCCCATCTGGGTTGCGACCGAGGTGATGTCGTTCGGTGTCCTCAGCAATCTCTACACGTTGATGCCGCAGCTCGACCAAGAGATCCTTGCAGCCCGATTCCAGGTGAATACCGCGGACGGGAAGGGAGACCGCGGTGCGTTCTCGAACTGGCTCAACGCGCTCCGCGTGGTCAGGAACATCTGCGCCCACTACGGCCGCGTGTGGAACCGCGTCTTCGACGTCATCATCGACACTCCCGGAGACACCCGCAACGACGACCAGCACCTGCTCCATCAGCTCGGAACAAGCACCGTGTCGAATCGTCTCTACGGTGTCCTGTCGATCCTGCGCTACCTCATCCTGAGCATCGCGCCCGATGACCGGAGCGTGCTCGATGTGGTGGAGTTCATCACGAGCCAGGCCCAGCAGATCGGTTTCCGCCTCCACCAGCTCGGCTTCCCAGAAAGATGGGAGAACGAGAAGCTGTGGGACCCGAGCTTCAGGTTGGACTCGCGACCAATGAAGGCGGCAAGTCTTCTCGACCAGGCGAAGTCCCTGACAACGGCTCAAGTGCGCGCTTCGCTGACCGGGGCAGAAGTACTTCCTGAGAAGCTCTCGAATGATGAGCGCAAGAACGAGCTGGCCCACAAGGCGGCTCGCTACCAACTGCTACGGACCTACCTCCGCTACGGCTGTCTCATCGAGATCGACCTCGGCAAGACCAAGCACTATCCTCAGTTCCAGTTCCGTGACGGCAAGATGATCGACGCCGTCGGCGATACCAACCAGCAGCTCACCCGCAGAGCCAACGGTGCGGAGAAAACAGCCCTGGCACAGGCGCTCATCACTTGGTGGCAGACACCCAACCCAGACCTACCGGTATCGTCCAACGGCCAAGCCACGTCTCCGGAACAGTTGCTTGAGCGCGTCGCGGAAGGCAAGTTCCGGGAAGCCGTCGATCGTGTGAACGCCACAGACACATTCATTCTCTGACCGTCGCCCTCACCTCAAGCGCTGCGCGTGATCCCAACGTCGCTTCGAGGCAGCCAGCTCCAGTAGGCTGACAGCAATACGACAGGCTCGCTTCTCTAGATGAGACGCGAGCCTGTTCTCTCCCGGCCGACCGATGTTTATTCGTTTCGATCGTCAACGGGCGATCGCGATGAAGGAGGTCAACATGTCGACGGTGATTGACGTGTATCCGTCTTCAGCGCATGTGCCGACGTTCAAGCAGTTCGCCGACACGGTGCAGGCAGTCTTGATCGAACACCGGGCCGACCCGCACTTGGCGGAGATCGTCGGCGGCGTCTCAGACGCGGAACTACGGCCTCACATCGAGCGTGTCATGGAAATGCCCGGCGGGAAGCACTGGGCCAGGTTCGACGACGAGACAGAGACCCTCGACTTTCGTGGCGACGATTACGGGTGGCTGTCGTTCCCCGTCATCGAGTACGCCTTCGACTTCTACTTCGATGATGATGTCAACGAGTTCGAAGATCTCCCGCACACGGCCGTGATCGCTGAGTACGCTGAGCGGGCAGCCCTCATCGGCAGCCTGCAGGGGTTCCCGTTCGAGAAGACCGCACGGATCGAACATTCCTGGTTCTTGCGCATGCAGGCAGCGCAGCCTCTGCAGACTCGGATTCTGGCCGGGTACGTGGCAGTGGCGCTCGCGCGTCTCACCGAGGGGTTCCTCTACTCCGACGATGGCGGTATCGACTACGACCGCGCCCCGGCAGACCCAGCCACGTTCCTCTCCTGGTACCCAGAGTGGATTACACACGACATGCTCGGACCGCCCACTGACGATCCGAGCATGAAGAAGGAGCAGCGTTAGAGAGAACGTTGCTGCGGGGTCTCCCGCGTCGCTGATGCCGAAGGGGACCCGAAGTACGGAAGCTGGCGGGTGAACTGGCCATGCTCGATGAGGTCCCTCACGTCGGCCGCGTTGGTCACGAGCTGAGCGCGGCCCTGCTGAAGGAGCAAGTTCGCGCCCGTGCTCGCAGCGCTCGTAATCGGCCCCGGTACCGCGCCCACCGTCCGCCCCAGGTCGCGGGCCTCGACCGCGGTACGGATCGATCCGGAACGGGCACCTGCCTCGACGATGACCGTGGTTTCGGAGAATGCCGCGAGCAGGCGTGAACGGTCGAGGAACCGCTGCCGGGTCGGTGCGACACCGGGCGCATGTTCGGAGACGACGACGCCGTTCTGTCTGATCCGCTCGAACAGATCCGCATGCCCCGACGGGTAGGTCCGGTCCACGCCGGAGGCGAGCACCGCGATCGTGCCACCGCCGGCAGCCAGCGCGCCCCGATGGGCGGTGCCTTCGATCCCGTACGCGCCACCGGAGACGACCGTGTATCCCGCATAGGCAAGCTCGCCCGCCATTGACCGTGCCGCTTCCTCGCCGTAGCCGGTCGCGGCCCGCACACCATCGAACGTGACCATCGTCCGGACACCGCCCGCGAGCTGGTCAATGTTTCCGTGTGCCCAGAGGCCATAGGGCGAGCGACTGCCGAGGTCGCCCAGTTGCACGGGCCACTCCGCGTCAAGCGGCGTGATGAACGAGTACTGCTCGCCTTCGGCAAGGCGATACGCGATGGTCTCTGCGCTTGCTCGGATTCGTGCTTGCTCGCGCCAGACGGCCGCCTGTACCTCGTCCACGCCGGGGATCTCGGCGTCGTTCTGGATGAATGCGACGGTGTCGACTGCGCCGACGCGTGCGATGAGGTTCCCGGTCGGGACGTCGTTCGGTGTGCCCACGATGGTGAGCACCATGCGAGCTGATCGCTCGTCCTTGGCGAGATCAGTGAGAGTGGGCATGAGCGGGGCTCCTTCGTGGTCGACGATCACCCCACAGGTGCACCCGTGCTTCCTCGGCTACTGAGAGCGCTTCCATTCTTCGAAGATGTGTTCGATACGATGTGTGCGTGCAACATCCTCAGTCCCTGGCCTTCGCGCCCACGCTCACCCTGCCGGTCGCTCCGAGGTGGCCCAGTGCGGGTTCCCGTCGCCGGCGCAGGACTATCCCACCGAAGAGCTCGACCTCACCGCGCGCCTCATCCGCGACCGCGTCGCCACCTACATTTGGAAGGCTGCCGGCCACTCGATGGAACCCGTCGTGCCCGATGGTTCCATGCTCATCGTCGACCGCGGCATCGCGCCGGCACCGGGGCGGATCGTCGTCGCGATCGTCGACGGCGAGTACACCGTCAAGCGTCTCCATGTCGACAACGACGGCCGAGTCACGCTCCAGGCGGAGAACCCCGAGTATCCGGACATCGAGCTGCCCGAGCTGAGCGAGATGACGATCTGGGGCGTCGTGACCTACATCATCAGCCCCGCGACTTGACCCGGCCGGCCCGCTTCAAATGTCGGACGTCGCTTCTACCGTGAGGGGGTGCCTGAGCCCCGTTCCATTGCGCTGATCGACGCCGAGAGTTTCTACGCGTCCTGCGAGGCCGCGTTCGATCCGAAGCTGCGCGGCAAACCCATCGTGGTGCTCTCCAACAACGATGGGTGCGTCGTCGCTGCGAACACGCTCGCGAAGCGCATCGACCCGGACATCATGTTCAAGCCCTACTTCCAGATCAAGAACTGGGCACTCGCCAAAGGCGTCGCCGTCAGGTCCTCCAACTACGAGCTCTACGGCGCGGTCTCCAACCGGATCTCCGAGATCATCTCCCGCTACTCGGCCTGGCAAGAGGTCTACTCGGTCGACGAATCCTTCGTCGGACTCCGCGGCACACCCGAGGAACTGGAAAGCATCGGGCACGAGATTCGCCGCACCGTCCGCCAGCTCACGGGCGTGCCCGTCCGTGTCGCGATCGGTGCGACAAAGTCGCTCGCAAAGGTCGCGGCGATCGGGATCAAGAAGGCCTTCGCCGAGATCGGCGTGCTCAACCTCGCCCGCTACGACGCCGCACAGATGGATCGCATCCTCGACAGCATCGACGTCACCGACCTCTGGGGCGTCGCCGGCAGATCCGGCAAGCGTCTCGCCGCGATCAACATCCATACGGCGCGGGAGCTGCGGGACATGGACCCGAAGTGGGCGCGCAAGCGGTTCAAAGTGAACATGGAACGCATTGTCCTCGAACTGCGCGGCGTGCCGTGCATCCCGCTCGAGATGGTGCCGCCCGCAGTGAAGGACCAGCTCATCTTCTCCCGCTCGTTCGCGAAGAAGATCACCACCGAGCCTGACATGGAGCAGGTGATCTCGCTCTACGCGCAGTGCGTCTCCGCAAGGCTCCGCGCACAGGGCTCGGTTGCTCAACACCTCTCGGCATGGGCGGCGACCGGCTGGGCGGATACCGGCACGGTCAGCCACAGCGCGCAGGCCACTGTCGCACTGCCAACGCCGACGGATGATCCGATTACTCTCACCAAAGCTGCCCGTGCGCTACTGCCGAAACTGTTCCCCGTCGACGGCATCCGCTACGCCCGCGCCGGGGTCGTCCTCACCGACCTGCGCCAGGCCGACGGCGTGCAGCCGCTCGATCTGTTCCGGCCGGAGTTCGAGGGCCGCGGTGTCGGGCAAGCGCTCGACGAGATCAACCGCAAGTTCGCCACGACCGCAGTCGGCGTCGGACTCGGCGGGATAAAGACACCACCGGGTTGGGAGATGAAACGTGAGCTGCTCTCGCCGAGGTGCCTCACGAACTGGGATGAGCTACTGGTCGCGGCGGCGTGATCGTTACGCGGCCGCGCACTGAGGCTCACGACGGTCCACAGTCCGCCGCGCTCGTCGCTCGGCAGCGCGCACGCGCATAAGCTGCATGAGCGACACTGGCCCAAAGACCAGGAACTTGAACGCGTTCCAGATGCACACGAGCATCACGACGTAGAGCCACTTCGAAGCGCCATCGTCGATAAGCACGCTCATGAGTGTGGCGAGGTAGAAGTAGGCGACGCTGAGGAGCATCGCCGGGACGCCCCACTTGAGACCGCTGCGGGTGCGGAGCTTGTCGAGCGCGATGTTCGTCGGCATGAACCGGCGCATGAACGCTCGGACGTAAAGGCTGGCGATCCAGATGGTGCGAAGCATGAGTACAGTCCTCTCCTGTCGGGAGGCGACAGGTAGTAGAAGGACCGTTCGACCGAAGCCGCACGTCGTGCCATCACAACGAGTGATGGCGTAGCAGGTAGAGGTCGCCTACCTCCAAGCTACGCTTCGCCGCAGACTTTCGGAAGGGCGACTTGAGCGTCAGTAGTTCGGACACCGTTCGAATGTCAGTGGTCCCTGCCAAAATGAGTCTTGCCGCCGCGTTACGACCAGATCGGGGATCAAATGGCACGACTTATCCAGCAGTTCAAAGATGCGCTGAGCTCGATCGAGCCTGGCGATGACAAGGCTAATGCGCCTGAAGCGCACCAGCTCGTGCGTGCCGCGCTGCTGTCTGATTCGAAATTGACAGAGTACGGTGCTGATCCCGTCTTGATCGGCTCGTATAAGCGCAATGTGTCGATCAAGCGAATCAAGGATGTCGATGTGTTCGTGCGGCTTCCGGAAATTCCCGACGGTGTTACGTCCCAGCAGATCCTCGATCGGTTCTTCCGTGTGCTGCACGATGAGTTCGGCTTGGATGATGACGGACATCGTCGTACCAAAAGGCAAGACCGTAGCCTGCAGGTGAGCTTTCCGGAGTACGACATGTATGTCGATGCTGTGCCGGCTCGCCCGCACGCCGACGGTGAGACGTGGCAGATTCCACAGCGCGGCGAGGACGACAAGTGGGTGCAGACGAACCCCGAGAAACTGACTGCACTGTCGAGCGAGATGAACGCGGCCCATGACGGTTACTACGTGCCCATCGTGAAACTGATCCGACAGACCCGTCGGTCGCTACTTGGGACGTCGAAGCCCGGCGGTTTCTTCTTCGAGCTCGCGACCTACCAAGCATTCGCCTCGGGCGCAGTTTCCGGCACTGATCATGCGTCCTACTACGCGTCGGCACTCGATGAGATCAGCCGTATTGTCACGGACTTCGTCACCTATGGCATCGAGCTTCCCGACCCTACTGTCGCAGGGAATAGCATTCGTATCCGAGCTACTGACGAAGAGCTCGCGGCAGCACGTGATCAGTTCGCAGCAGCGGCCAATACAGCCAAGGTCGCTCTTGATGAGGAAGATGAAGGGCAGGCTGCCCTGGCCTTCCAGGGGCTTCTCGGGAAAAGCGGGGACGACGAAGACGTGTTTCGGATGCCTCCTGGGTTCAATGAGGATGGCACCCGGAAGGCGAGCGCCGTGTCTGCAGGAGCCCGCGTTGTGCCGGCAGGCAGCAGGACATTCGGTTGAGCAACGACTACTGGGACGAGTTCGTCGCGTACAGTCAACTTCATTTCGAGGAAGGCCTCATCCGTGCTGGCTTTACGACAACACCGGTGGGCTGGTCAGGGTCGGTAGGTCACGGGCAAGGTGTAACCCGCGTGGTCATCACCTTGCCCGCCCGCTTTCCCTTTAGGCCCCCGCGCGTAGTTCCTGAAGATAGGGAGGCCGTCGCCTGGTCTTGGCATCGTGAACGGGACGGTGCACTGTGCCTGGTGGCAGAGGACGATCACGATGACCTCTGGTGGACTGACAGCGCCGCGTTCTTGAAGCACATTTCGGCCTGGTTTGAAGAAGCGGATGCCGGGTGGCCGAGCGATCGTCCTGATCTCGACTTGGAGCGCTACTTCGAGCCGTCCCGCGATCACCGGATCTATCTCTACGACGAGATCGAAGGCTTCAAGAATGCGTTTGTACGCTTCAAACCAGCCAAGAACGACACCATGATCATGATGCGTGGGACGCGAGTCCCAAAGGCACACAAGAGCCACAAGGATCGCTACGGCTACGTCGTCGAGCTGGCCGATGTAGCAACTCCGCCGCGAAATTGGGATGACCTCGAGACGCGTCTCCCAGAAGAACTGTCGATCGGCCGAAAGATCCGAGACCGTTCTATCTCCATCTTGATGGTTACTTACCACCGCGGCGATTCGCTGGGTGTGCTCGCACTGGACGTGTCTGTTGACGCGGAGCGGTCAATTACGGCGAGAGTCCTCACGTCAGCATCAACGAGTGCAGACACCCGGAACTTGCGAGCGGGGCTCCTTGCCCCGTCGCTCGGTGATAGAAAGATTGCCATTGTCGGTGCCGGTGCAATCGGATCATTCGTTGCCGACGCGCTTGTTCGTTCTGGCGTGCGCAACCTCACTCTCATTGATCCCGACACGATTCTGCCGGGGAACCTCGTTCGGCACCTGGTTGGTCCGAGCTGCGTTGGACTCACCAAAGTCGAAGCAGTCCGCAGGCACCTGCTTGAGCGAAACGAAGATTGGAACCTCACACTGGACGCTGTAGTCCAGCGGCTGGACACTGGTGCCGACGCCTATGACCTGATCGATTCACACGATCTTGTCATCAACGCGAGTGCCGATTTCTCAACGACTGCACTGCTACGTGTCGCCGCTGAGTCACGAGGAGAGCACGTCCTGTCTGTCGCGCTTGTGGATCACGGAGCGACTTTTCGAATCGACGTATTGCCGCCACTATCTGATGTCGATGCCACGCCAGTCCTCGACACTCCCGATTTGCAAGAGGACGTCGCTGAGCTGTTCGAGGCCGGCTGCGGGAGCCCCATTTCTCCGGCACCTCCCCATGCGGTGATGGAAGCGGCGTCTGCAGCAGTCCGACATGCCATCGGGATTCTGAGCGGTCGACCGCTTGACGATGCTGGCGAGACTCGAAACGTAGCGCCCCAAGGAAAGGCCCACGAATCATGACAACGGCCAACAACCTTCCGCACATTGAACTGTCTGCTGAAGCACACGAGACCATCGCATCGTCGACTGCTAAGGCGTTGCCGGATGAAACGGGCGGCATCCTCCTCGGCTACCGTGTTGGCAGAGACTTCACCGTCACGAACGCCCTCGTAGTCGAGGGGAAGCGTACGAATACCTCGTACGTGCGCGACGACGTCGAAGCGAACCGCCTGCTGGCTGAGTTCCTGAAGGATCGCGCGCCGTCCGACCCCGTTGGGTACATCGGTGAGTGGCACACCCACCCCGGCGATGTTGGCCCAAGTCCACAGGACATCAGTGCCATTCGTGACATCTCTAAACAGCAGCAAGACCCACTGATCCTTCTTGTCTACTCCATCGGCGCGTCCTGGACGTATTCAGGGCGAGTGACCAAACGCCGTCCGCTACTTCAACCTAAGACGACACGTGCGAAAGTCTCCTACCCTCCATCGCGATTCCCGGAGCTCGAACCGCTTCCCGCAGATGCCGTTCGTGGAGATGGACCTGTCTTCATCTCCTACCGGCAAAGTGATGGAACGAAGCTTGCCGACTCGTTCGAAGAGCTGGCACGCGCAGCAGGACTAGTCGTATGGCGTGATCACACAGATCTACGCGGTGGCACCACGACCGATCGACTTGAACGCGCCCTCACCCAGGGGCTGTCTGGTGCCGTGCTCATCGTTACCCCTGACATTGCATACAGTGAGATCGTTCGCGAACGCGAACTCCCGCGACTCCTCGCACTGGATGAAGCAGATAAATTCTCGCTGTGCATTGCCAACGCCATCCCTGAAACAGCGGACAGTCAGGAGTGCGAATTCAAGGCGCCAGACCGTTTGCTTCGCTTGGCACCTCGTCCAGTGCTTGCGGACAAGAAGCAGACCAACGTGCTTCAAGCAGATGGCAAGCTCAAGATCGTCCGGGACCTTGTTATGCACCGAATCGAGGAACGAAAGCCGATCATCAGTAGGGATGGACGCCCCTTCACGATCAAGATTCAAACGAGGCCCGCAAGTTACGCAATCGACGCGGGAACAGAGGACCTGCACATCCGCGTGCAAGCACCTGATAGTGGGCGTTTGCCTCACCCCAATGGGCTGAGACTGCTCCAGCAGACTTTTGGTTTGCTCGGGGACGCAGCCCACGCCTCGGGAGCGCAGAAGATTGCTGTATCGGGCGGAGCCCACCTATCCGTCGCACTTGCGCTAGGGGCAGCGTTACCGGCAACGGAGTTCTACGAGCTCGAAGTAAGCGACACCAACGGCCAGACTTGGCAATCGTCTAGCACGGAACACGAACAGGTTTCGTCAATCCGCACTGAAACGTTGGTCCAGTCGGATTTGCCTAGTGCTTATTCCCGCGTTGCAATCTTCGTCACATTGTCCCCGCACGCGGACCACGTCGCGTTCCAGAAACTGGTCGAGCACGGGCCAGCCTTCGACATCGCCATCACGTTGAGCGCCGGTGACGGACACATCGACTCGTCTGCGGCAGGCAGCCTCAGCAAAGAGCTCATTTCGAAGGTGCGCGAGATTGCTTCGACGTTCGGGAGATCGGAGGTCCACTTCGCCTATCACGGTCCATACGGGCTCGGCGTACTGCTTGGCCGTCATCTGAACACGTTGCGCACTGTCGTCTACGAATGGAACGGCGACCCAAGCAGCGAGACGAAGTACGTGCCTGTAATGACACTCGAACCCGGAGTCGGCGGAGGCCCTATCGTCGAGGTGCACCTCACCGACGAGTGACAACATCGTTGGAAGACTGCTTGTCGGTACGACGGCAAGCTAGTGCGGGAATCTCACGAACTCGCTCCAACGTCTTGCGAACCGAATCCCGGCTGGCTCCGATCGTGCGGGAGATCCCTCGAAGCGATTCGCCCTGTCGGAACAATCGAACAGCTTCGGCCGCCTCCCATCCGTGGAGCCCGGCCGGGCGACGCACGACGCCCTTGTCGGTGAGGTGGCGCGAGATGGTGGCGCGGTGCACCTCGTACTTGACGGCGAGGTCGGTGACGGTCGCGCCGGCGAGGTAGTCATCGACGATCTGGTCGACCTGAGCGGGCGTCAGAAAGGTTTGAACAGTTGCAATCGTCCCCACGACCGGCCCCCGAAAGTCGCGAATCGGGGGCTCGGAGACCCTATGAGAGGTGCGATAGACACCCCGTTTCCACCGCTTGATCAGGGCATTAAGCCCAGGGGAAAGGTTTGTGAAGAGATCACGCAGGGACCCCACGCCGCGAGGTCCGCACCCGGAATCGGGTGCGGACCTCGCTCTTTCCCGTCTCAGCTCTTTCGCGAGAAGACGTTGATCAGGTTGCCGTCGGGGTCCCGGAAGAGCAGCGACCGGTTACCCCACGGCATGTCCGTGGGCTCGTTCACGAAGGTGTCGATCGCGCCCTTCAGACGCGCGTAGCTCGCATCGACGTCCTCGACCGAGAAGTCGAAGGCGACGGATCGATTCGAGCGTGCGGCCGCCGCGCCCTCTCCCAGAAGCGGCACGGTCTTGACGCTCGCAATCGCCAGGGTCCCCGTGGGCGTTCGCACCTCGGCGAACAGCTCGTGAAGACGCACCGCTGTCAGACCGGTGATGCGCTCATAGAACGCGACCAGTGCGTCGACGTCGTCGGTGAAAAGTCGTACCGCTGCGAGTTCCATCGTCTCTCCTCTACGTTCGGCCCGCGGATCGGGCCTGCTGCGAGAACGCTATGGCGAATAGTGGACAGGTTTCGTCCTCATATCCTCGATACTGGGAACATGGGAGGACCGACGTCACGGGTGCTCCGTCTTCTCGAACTCCTCGAGACCTCGGGATCACGGACACTGCGAGAACTCTCCGACGACCTCGACATCGACCCGCGCACGGTCCGTCGGTACGTCGAGCAGCTGCGCGACATGGAGATTCCCGTCGAATCGCTGCGTGGCCGCTACGGCGGCTATCGCCTCGCCGCCGGGTTCCGCATGCCACCGATCCTGCTCAGCAGCGATGAGGCACTGGCCGTCGTCCTCGGACTGCTGCACGCGCAGGCGATCCCCACCATCCCCCCGGCGGCGCTGCACACGGCCATGTCGAAAGTCAGGCGGGCGCTGCCGGCGGACAGCTCGCACAAGCTCGACGTGCTGCTGCAGACAGCGGCGATCGACGCCGCGGGCGTCGACACAGCCGTGCCCGACCCCGACATCCTGTTGACCGTCGCCGATGCGGTCGCTCGTCGGTACCCGCTCGCCATCCGATACGGCGCGCGCCCGGTCGCCGACAGATCACTTGAACCGGAGGATCTCATCTTCCATGCCCGGCGGTGGTACCTCGTCGCCCATGATGTCGAGGCCTCCGCCCGACGCACCTTCCGCGTAGACCGGATTCGTGCCGCACGGCGCCGCCCCGGCGCGCTCACGCCGATCGAGAAGACGGACACCACCCACGCAGTGAGTGACCTCGTCGAAGGGTTCGCCCGATCTCCTCGTCGCTGGCGCGTGGAACTGCTCGTCCACACCGATGAGACGACGATTCGCGCCCGGTTCCCCGCAAGTGTTGCGGTGATACTCCCTGCGCCGAGGCGTCTCGGGCCCGAGTGGCGCCGCGTCGAGATCCAGGCTCAGCGCCTCGACTGGCTGCCTCCGGCCATCGCCGCACTCGACTGCCCGGTACGCGTCGACGCTCCCGAAGAGCTTCGGTCGCTCCTAGCTGAGACGGCCGCGCGCCTCGCGGCCGCGGCATCCCCTCGTTCCTGGGATGATGGAGAGAGCCCAGAACGATGACAGGAGCGGGATCAGCGAATGCTGGAGATGGATGCCGAAGCGTTCGAGGCTCTCGTCGTCGATGAGCTCGACCGCTTGCCCGATGACATGATCGACGGTCTCGACAACGTCGTGTTCGTCGTCGAGGATCGCCCCGAAGACGGCAGCCTCGATCTGCTCGGGCTGTACGACGGATGGGCGCTGACCGAGCGCGACCGTTACGGCGTGGGCGAACTGCCCGATCGCATCATCGTCTACCGCGAGCCGCACCTCGACGTCTGCGCCGACGAGGTCGAGCTGCGCAACGAGGTGCACACGACCCTCGTCCACGAGATCGCCCATTTCTACGGCATCGACGACGATCGCCTGCACGAATTGGGGTGGGCATGACCCTGCTGGCTGCTCCCGACACCCGCGAAGACGTCGACCTGAATCAGACCGTCGACCCCGACCGCCCGTGGCAGACGGTCGTCTGGAACGACCCGGTCAACCTCATGAGCTACGTCGTGCACGTGCTGGAGCAGTACTTCGGCTACCCGCGCGAGGTCGCCACACGGCTCATGCTCGCCGTGCACCACGAGGGCCACGCGGTCGTCGCCGAGGGCCCGCGCGAACAGATGGAGCTGCACGCGCAGGCGATGCACGACTACGGCCTGTGGGCCACGATCCGAAAGGCCGCGCAATGACCGTGCTGCAGATCACGCGCATCGAAGCCGCGAACCTCGCCGAACTGCTGCGCCAGTTCCGGGAGGTGATGGATGCCGCGGACCAGGCCGATCCGGCCGTGCAGCGGCTCACCCCCGACGCCTACCCCGACGATCGTGAGGCCTCCCGGCAGTTCCGCGACCTGACGGCATCCGATCTCCTCTCCCGTCGCAAGGAAGACGCACAGACGGTCATCGAGAGCCTGGGCGTGCCGTTCGAGATGCCCCGCACGGAGACCGAGTCGCTGGAAGAGCTCACGATCGCCCTCTCCGCCAACCAGTTCGAGGCGTGGCTGCGCTCTCTGGCGGCGCTGCGCCTCGTGCTGGCCTCGCGGCTGGGCGTGGCGGGTGAGGACGACCACGACGAAGACGACCCGCGCTTCGGCGTGTACGACTGGCTCGGCTACCGCCTCGAGATGCTCGTGCAGCAGGCCTAAGGGACCTCGATCAGGATCTGCGCGAGCCCGTCGGGCCGGTCGCGCGCGACATGCCTCTCCTCCTGCCGGGCCCACCGCTCCCAGTGCGGGCGGTAGGCGTCGCCATCGCGACTCAGGGCGCGTCGACGGCGGGCTGACTCGGGGCCGTCCATCCACACCGTGACGTCTGCCAGCGCCGCGCTGCCTGCCGTCAGCGCACCGGACCCCTCGATCACAAGCGGGCGATCGGGTCTCACCCGGTGTTCCTCTGCGGGCGCGTCACGCCCCCAGTCCCACCGCCGCCACACCCCTGCCTCGCCGCGCCGCACCGGCACGAGGATCTGGTCGCGGACGATCTGGGACGCGGCATCCAACCCGTCCCATCCCGGGTAGAGGGAATCCAGCGCGACCAGCTGCACGGGCCCGCGCCAGCACTCGATGAGAAGCCGGGCGAGCGTCGACTTGCCGGCGCCACTGCGCCCGTCGATGAGCACCACGGGATTCGGGATGCCGCGGCCTCGGACGGCCTGCTCGACGTTCTGAAGCGCCGCGTGCAGCACCGCCGGAAGCGCGTCGTCGCTACTTCTTGAGGGCTTTGATGACACGTGCCAGCGTGCGACCCACAACCCACGCGAACGGGATCGCGACGGCGAGGAACGAGACGACGTTGGGTTCGAAGCGGAGGTCGTCGCCCCGACGGATGTAGGCGCCGATGGGGACGGCGTAGCTGCCGCCTCCCCCGCCGCCGTTGCCGGACTCGTCGGATCCCCCGCCGAAGCCCGTCCAACTGATGGCGACGGGAATGATGCGGATGCCGTCGACATCCTCCTGCTTGCCGTAGGCGCCGTTGACGCCGAAGGCCGCGGCCTGCTTGCCGAGATCGAGTGCGATGTTGGGCATGCTCCCACGGTAGCCGCCCGCGGGCGGCATTCCCACCCTCAATCGCGCCGACGCACCGGCGGGTGGTGCGTCACGCCGCGGACATCGCGCCGTTCGCCGAGGAGTGCGGCCCGCGTGACGACGCCCGCGCCGAAGCGGGCGGTCGCATCATCCAGCGCGCCTTCGACCTGCCGCCAATCGGCATCGTCATCCCAGAGGGTGAGTCCGCCGACCCCGGCAGCACGCAGCTTCTCGGCCCGCACGCCGATCAGACGGATGGGCAGGGGCCGTTCGAGGCGGTCGAACAGGTCGAGGGCGGCGGCGCCGATGCGCTGGCCGACGTTCGTCGGTTCGGGCAGCGTCTGCGCTCGCGTATAGGTGGAGAAGTCGGCGAAGCGCACCTTGACCGAGACGGTCGCAGCCTCCCACTGCGCCTCGCGCAGACGCGCGCCGACACGGTCGGCCAGCCGCCGCAGCTCGGCGCGGAGGATCCGCTCGTCGGCGATGTCGGTGCGGAACGTCTCTTCGTGGCCGACGCTCTTCTCGATGCGGTCGGTCTCGACCTCGCGCGCGTCGAGTCCGCGAGACAGATGCCAGACCCGATCGCCCATCGCCGCGCCCAGGATGCGCTCGAGCACGGGGCGCGGGGTCTCACGGATGTCGTTCACGGTGCGGATGCCGCGGGACTCGAGCGCCTCAGACGACTTCGGGCCCACGCCCCACAGGGCACGCACGCTCAGCGGCGCCAGGAAGTCTTCGGTATCGGCCTCCGCCACGATCAGAAGCCCGTCGGGCTTGCTCATCGTCGAGGCGATCTTCGCGACGTGCTTGGTGGCGGCAGCCCCCACGCTGCATGTCAGCCCGGTCTGGTCACGGACCCGGGTGCGCAGCATCCGCGCGATACGTCCAGGCGTCCCCCACAGGCGCCGCGCGCCGCGCACATCGAGGAACGCTTCGTCGATCGAGAGCGGTTCGACCAGCGGTGTGACCTCGTGGAACAGGTCCATGACCTGCGCCGACAACGCGAGGTAACGCTCGAAGTGCGGCGGCACGACGATCGCCGTGGGACACAGCCGCATCGCCTGCCCGACGGGCATGGCCGAGCGCACGCCGTAGCGCCGCGCCTCGTAGGTGGCGCTGGAGACGACGCCGCGCCCTTCCACACCGCCGACGATGACGGGCTTGCCGCGCAGCGACGGGTCGTCGAGCACCTCGACCGACGCATAGAAAGCGTCCATGTCTACGTGCAGGATGCCGGCGCCGGTGTCGTCGGCGCCGTCGGGCGAGACCCGCCTGCCCGATCCGTCACCGCGTCCCATACGTCCATTCTCGCGGAGACCGCCGACATCGACGGTCTCCGCGAGGGATGCGGCTACTGCGCGGCGCGCTCCAGAATGAGTTCGCGCACCCGGGCCGCATCTGCCTGACCGCGCATGGCCTTCATGACGGCGCCGATGATGGCACCGGCGGCCTGCACCTTGCCGTCCTTGATCTTGGCGAGCACGTCGGGCTGCGCCTGCAGCGCCTCGTCGATGGCCGCGATGAGCGCGCCGTCGTCGGAGACGACAGCCAGGCCCCGGGCATCCACGATCTCCTGCGGGGTGCCCTCCCCTGCGACCATGCCCTCCAGCACCTGGCGGGCCAGCTTGTCGGTCAGCGTGCCGGCGTCGACGAGCTTCTGCAGCTCGGCGACCTGGCCCGGTGTGACGAGTTCGGCGGGCTCTCGGCCATCGGCGTTCGCCAGGCGGCTGATCTCGCTCATCCACCATTTGCGCGCCGCCGTCGGCGTCGCGCCGGCTGCGATCGTGGCTTCGACCTCATCCAGCAGCCCGGCGTTGACGACGCCCTGGAATTCGATGTCGGCGAACCCCCACTCGGCCTTCAGCCGGCGACGGCGGGCCGCGGGCGGCTCGGGCAGTGCGGCGCGCAGCTCTTCGATCAGTTCGAGAGAGGGCACCACCGGCAGCAGGTCGGGTTCGGGGAAGTACCGGTAGTCGTCGGCGTCCGACTTGGGTCGGCCGGGCGATGTCACGCCGGTGTCTTCGTGCCAGTGCCGGGTCTCCTGCGTGATCGTGCCGCCGTCGGCGAGGATCGCCGCCTGCCGCTGGATCTCATAGCGCACCGCGCGCTCGACCGAGCGCATCGAGTTGACGTTCTTGGTCTCGGTGCGGGTGCCGAGCTTCTCCTGCCCGCGGGGGCGCAGCGAGACGTTGGCGTCGCAGCGGATGTTGCCGCGCTCCATGCGCGCGTCGGAGATGCCGAGCGCCCGCACGATGTCGCGGATCGTCCGCACGTACGCCGCACCCAGCTCAGGCGCGTTGTGCTCAGCCCCGAAGATCGGCTTGGTGACGATCTCGACCAGCGGCACGCCCGCACGGTTGTAGTCCACGAGCGAGTACTCGGCGCCCTGGATGCGACCGGCAGCACCGCCGACGTGGGTCAGCTTTCCGGCATCCTCTTCCATGTGCGCCCGCTCGATCGGCACCTGGAACAGCGTGCCGTCTTCGAGCTCGACCTCGACCTGACCCTCGTACGCGATGGGCTCGTCGTACTGCGAGATCTGGTAGTTCTTGCCCAGGTCGGGGTAGAAATAGTTCTTGCGCGCGAAGCGGCTCGACGCGGCGATCGAGCAGCCGAGGGCCAGGCCCAGGCTGATCGAGTACTCCACGGCCTGACCGTTGACGACCGGCATCGAGCCGGGCAGACCCAGGTCGACGGGCGCGAGGTCGGTGTTGGGCTCGCGGCCGAACGAGTTCGGCGCGTCGGAGAACATCTTGGTCTTCGTGTTCAGCTCGACGTGCACCTCGAAGCCGAGCACGGGCTCGAACAGCTCAAGGGCCTTGTCGAAGTCCATGATCTTCGCGGCCATCAGCGCGCCCCTCCCAGGACGGGGGCACGGTCCAGCAGCGGGCCGCCCCACGAGTCGACGAGGGCTGCCTCGAGAGCGGCGCCCACACGGTACAGCCGGGCGTCTTCACGCGCCGGTGCGAGGAATTGGATGCCGACGGGCAGCCCGTCGTCGGATGCCAGGCCCGACGGGATCGAGATGCCCGGAACCCCCGCGAGGTTCGCCGGGATCGTCGTCAGGTCGTTCAGGTACATCTGCAGCGGGTCACCGATCTTCTCCCCCAGCTTGAACGCCGTGGTCGGCGCCGACGGCGTCGCTATCACGTCGACCTCGGCGAACGCGTTCGTGAAGTCCTGCTGGATGAGCGTCCGCACCTTCTGCGCCGAGCCGTAATAGGCGTCGTAGTATCCCGCCGACAGGGCGTAGGTGCCGAGGATGATGCGGCGCTTGACCTCGTCGCCGAACCCGGCGTCGCGGGTGGCGGCCATGACGTCTTCGACGGTGCCGCCGTTCAGGTCGACGCGCATACCGAACCGCACGGAGTCGAACTTCGCGAGGTTGCTGGATGCCTCGGCCGGCAGGATCAGGTAGTACGCGGCGACCCCGTACTCGAAGTGCGGGGCGCTGATCTCGACGATCTCGGCGCCGTGCGCCTGCAGAACATCGAGCGAGGCGCGGAACGACTCGGCGACGCCGGCCTGGAAGCCGCTGTCGGGCAGTTCCTTCACGACGCCGACCTTCAGGCCCTTGAGCACGTCGCCGCCCGCGCCCTCACGAGCCGCATCGGCAAAGGACGGCCACGCGTCGGTGAGCGACGTGGAGTCGTGCGGGTCGTGCCCGCCGATGACGTCGTGCAGCAGACCAGCGTCGAGCACGGTGCGGGTCACCGGGCCGACCTGGTCGAGAGACGAGGCGAGGGCGATCGCGCCGTATCGGCTCACTCCCCCGTAGGTGGGCTTCATCCCGACAGTGCCGGTGACGTGCGCGGGCTGGCGGATCGAACCACCGGTGTCGGAGCCGAGCGCGAGCGGCGCCTCGAAGGCGGCGACCGCAGCGGCCGAGCCGCCGCCCGAGCCGCCGGGGATGCGCTCCAGGTCCCACGGATTGTGCGTGGGGCCGTACGCCGAATGCTCGGTCGACGAGCCCATCGCGAACTCGTCCATGTTGGTCTTGCCGAGCGGAACGAGCCCGGCAGCGCGCGAGCGCGCGACGACGGTCGCATCGAACGGCGACATGTAGCCCTCGAGGATCTTCGATCCGCTCGTGGAGGGCATGTCGGTCGTGACGAGCACGTCCTTGACGGCCAGCGGCACACCGGCGATCGGGCCGAGCTGCTCGCCGGCAGCGCGTCGCCGATCGATGTCGGCCGCGGCATCCAACGCCTTCTCGTTCACGTGCAGGAACGCGTGCACATCGCCGTCGACGGCGGCGATGCGGTCCAGGTGGGCCTGTGTGGCCTCGACCGACGAGACCTCGCCGGCGGCGAGCTTGTCGGCGAGCTCCGCGGCGGTCAGACGGATGATGTCGCTCACTGTTCCTCCCCCAGGATCGCCGTGACGCGGAAGCGGCCGTCGGCGGCATCCGGTGCATTCTGCAGAGCCTGCTCATGGGTCAGGGTCTGTCCGACCTCATCGGGCCGGAAGACGTTCTGCAGAGCGATGGGGTGACTCGTGGCCGCCACGTCGGGCGTGGCCACCTGGGACACCTTCGCGATGTTGTCGACGATGACGTCGAGCTGGCCGGTGAGCCGCTCAACCTCATCGTCGCTCAGTCGGATGCGCGCGAGCACACCGAGATGGCGCACGAGATCGGGGGTGATTTCTGACACCACCCCAGTCTATGGGCGAGTGGATGCCGCGCCCGCGGCGTCTGCCTCGGCGCTGCTGTTCTCCGCTCGCGCGGCGCGTTCCGCTCGCGCTCTCGGCCCCGGCTCGCAGATCTGTCGCTGTTGCACACCGTCATGGCCAAGAATGCGCAATCGCGACAGATCTGCGGCATCGGCAGAAGGCACACCGATTGTGGAGTGAGCGGCATCGACTGATCGCCCTGTGGTTTCATGGGCCTGTGACGAGCGAACCCGCGGAACGGACGGCGGATATCGGCGAGGACGGCTCGCGACGTCGTTATGCGATTGCCGCGATGCTTGAGCCGATAGAGACCGATGTACGCATCGACCGTAAGCGATGGCCCGCTCACGTGACCCTGATCGGGAACTTCGTCACCGGCGCACCGCCCTCGGAGATCATGGCAGCGGCCGAGCGTGCACACGCGTGCGACGACGCGTTGGTCATCGACTTCGGCGAGCGCGCACAGTTCGGTGTCAAGGGCGACATCCCGGTGCGGCTCGTCGTGTCCGATGGCCCCGCACGCCTCCATCGCCGCATCGCCGACGAGCTGCAGGCACTGGGCGGAGTGGGCGCCGACGAGCCCGACTACCGGTTCGACGGCTATCGACCCCACGTCACGCTCGGACCGCACATTGCCTTCGCAGAGGGCGACCGCGCGACCGCGAGATGCATCGTGGTCGCCCAGATCCATGACGAAACCGCAGTGGTCGTGGCATCCGCGACACTCCCCGGGAGCACGTCATGAGCACACCGACCTGGATCACGATCCTGGTCTGGGTCGTCGCGGCCCTCACCATGATCAATGCGGGTATCTACGTCGCGTTCTCGACGTTCGTGCTCCCAGCGCTGCGCACACTGCCCGCGAGCGATGCCGTGCGCACAATGCAGCGCATCAACGATAAGGCGCCGCGCAGCGCCTTCATGGTGCCGTTCATCGGTTCCGCACTGGGCGGCGCCGCTGTGATCGTCGCTGCGCTCGTTGTCCGACCCGAGGGAATCTGGTGGTCTATCGGCGGAGCGGTCGCCGCCCTCGCAGCGTTCATCCTGACCGCGAGCGTCAACGTCCCGCTGAACAATGCGCTGGCGGCATCCGATGCGACAGCACCCGAGGCCTGGCGGCGATTCGACCGCCCGTGGGCCGCGTCGAACCATCTGCGCGGCCTCATCTCGATCGTCGGCACGGTCGCTCTGTCGATCGGCGCGGCCT